>JAEIGA010007274.1_pt1 | contig 16830 bp, 14 predicted proteins | sample 9270691 | NCBI WGS metagenome assembly JAEIGA01 (sample SAMN17057246, study PRJNA624740) | gut metagenome | biome: biome; isolation source: fecal sample | host: Bos grunniens | place: China: Xizang | collected 2019
AAAAGCTTTTTTGATAATTGGCACTTCAAAACCTTTTTCTATAATTTCTTCAAGTTCTGCAAGCAATTCTACAATATCCATTTTTCATTCTCCTTTATTTACGCCTTAGTTTATTTACAATTTTTTCTGTCAGGCAATCAGGCACAAGGTCTGAGAGATTGCCCCCGTGACTTGCAAGTTCTTTTACCACGCTGGAACTTAAGAAAGAATATTTTCCGCTGGTCATCATAAACAATGTCTCAATGTCTTCTTCGAGTTTGTGATTCATAAGAGCCATCTGAAATTCATATTCAAAATCAGATATGGCACGAAGGCCTCTTACCACTACAGATGCCTCTTTTTGTTTGACATAGTTTACCAAAAGACCCGAAAAACTGTCGACTTCAACGTTATCAAACTCTTTTGTCACTTCTTTTATCATTTCCATTCTCTCTCCAACAGAAAAAGAAGAAACCTTTGCACTGTTTGTGAGAACAGAAACATATAATTTATCAAAAATCCTTGCGGATCTTCTTATAATATCCAGATGTCCGTTTGTAATGGGGTCAAAACTTCCCGGATACACAGCTATTTTTTCCATAGTGCCTCCAGCAGGCAGACATTGACTCTGCCATAGTTTTTTTGTTTGATTACAGAGTAGTTTTCACTGTATGACGGAACATTATCCCTGTCGCTTTCAGAAACCACAATGCCGTCGGGTGCAAGAAGCTCTCTTTTATATATAATATCAAGAGCTTTTTCTGTATATCCCGATGAATATGGGGGGTCTAAAAAAATCAGGTCAAACTTTTCGTCGCACTTTGAGAGGTATTCGTCAAAAGCAGTATATATAATAGTAGAAACTTTTTCAAAATCCGCTTTTTTTATATTCGATTTTACAATTTCCACCGCGTCTTTGGAAAAATCTACAAAGGTGCAGCTTTTTCCGCCTCTTGAAAGAACCTCTATTCCCATACTGCCGCTGCCTGCAAAAAGGTCAAGCGCCTTTGCATTGTCACACCTGTCAAAAAGCATACTGAATATAGCTTCTTTAACTCTGTCAAGGGTGGGTCTGGTGTCTGTTCCGGGCAGTGATTCAAGCTTTAATCCGCGTCTTTTTCCTGATATAACTCTCAAAAAACACACCACTCCTATGATAATGTTACATATATTATAACTTTTTTGAAATTGACTGTCAATAGTAAGTCCTCAAAAATTTTTTTAAAAAAAGTCTTTACAAATCAAAAATTTTATAGTAATTTAATTAATAAAGGTCAGGTGAGGTTTGTGGACAATCTGAATTTATGGTTGTGGTTTTGCGAAAACAAGTTTCTAACCCGTAAGATAAAACACCTTCTGTATTCGCATTTTAAAACAATTGAAAACCTATATAACGCAACAAGAAAAGATTATGAAGAACTGAAATTTCTTTCTGATATTCAGATTGAATCTCTTTGTTCAAAAACATGTAATTACAAAAAACTGCTTTCTTTTTGCAAAGAAAACAATGTCCGCATTATAACCCGCGACATGGACGAATACCCAAAAAATCTGGAACCATTGACTTATCCACCTCTCATATTATATTGCAGAGGAAATTTTATTGACCTTAACAAAAGATTTTGCATTTCCGTTGTAGGCACAAGAAATATGTCTGTATATGGCAAAAACTGTGCATACAACATTTCAAAAGAACTTGCGCAAAAAGGAACTGTCATTGTCAGCGGTCTGGCAGACGGAGTAGATGCAATGGCACACTCGGGCGCGCTTGATGCAGGCATGCCGACAGTTGCTGTCATTGGCTGCGGAGTAAATGTTGTTTATCCCAAAAAGAACGCCGCCCTTATGAAAAGAATTCTCGAGCACGGCATGGTTATAAGCGAATATCCTCTTTGCACAAAACCCGAAAAATATCACTTCCCCGAGAGAAACAGAATTATTGCGGCACTTAGCCCTGCAACTCTTGTTATTGAGGCAAACATAAAAAGCGGCTCTCTTATTACCGCAGGACTTGCCGGCGACCTTGGAAAAGATATATATGCAGTTCCCGGCAGTATATATTCTGCCTATTCAAAAGGTACAAATTATCTTATAAAAGACGGTGCTTACCCTGTAAGCTGTGCAGAAGATGTCTTTGAGCCGTATAAAGAAATCTATAAAGACTTCATTCTCAATGGTATGAATGATAAAAAAGAACATATCATAGAAAATAGAATGAACCCCGAAGAATTTATATCCATTAAACTTACAGATGAAGAAAGCATAAAAGACGAAGATGAAAAAGCTATTCTTTCAGTCCTTTCCGACACACCCGTTTCTGTAGATTTTATCTACGAGTCTGTTAATATGGATATTTCTGTTTTAAATACAAAGCTTCTTATGATGGAGCTGTGCGGCAGAATTAAAAAAAATCCCGGCAACACATATTCAAAAATATGATTGCCTCGGAGTTAGGAGAATAAAATGAATTCAAAATTAGTTATTGTGGAGTCTCCGTCAAAGGCAACCACTATAAAAAAATATCTTGGAAAAGGCTACAATGTCCTTGCAAGTATGGGACACATCATAGACCTGCCAAAGAGCTATCTTGCCATTGATACGGAAAACAACTACGAACCCACATACATTACCATACGCGGAAAAGGAGACCTTGTAAAAAGTCTTAAAAAAGAGGCAAAGTCTGCAGACAAAATATATCTTGCAACCGACCCTGACCGCGAGGGAGAAGCTATATCATGGCATCTGGCAAATCTTTTGGGAATTGATGCATCATCAGCGTGCCGTGTCACATTTAACGAAATTACAAAAAAAGCAGTTACCGAGGGAATAAAAAATCCCCGTGCCATAAACGAAAGCCTTGTTGATGCCCAACAGGCAAGACGAGTTCTCGACAGAATTGTGGGTTATAAAATAAGCCCTATTTTGTGGAAAAAAGTAAAAAAAGGCTTAAGCGCAGGCAGAGTTCAGTCTGTAGCAACCAAGCTTATATGCGACAGGGAAAACGAGATAAATGCCTTTGTTCCTCAGGAATACTGGTCTCTTGATGTATCTCTTTTAAAAGATAAGAAAAAATTTGTTGCAAAATTTTACGGCAAAAACGGCAAAAAACTCGACCTTACAAACGAAAATGATACACAAAATGTTATAAAAGCTCTTGAAAATTCTCCTTATGTAGTTTCATCTGTAAAAGAAACTCCTAAGAAAAAATCTCCCGAGCCGCCGTTTATCACCAGCACACTTCAGCAGGAAGCAAGCCGAAAACTCAACTTTACCACAGTTAAAACAATGCAGGCAGCACAGCAGCTCTACGAAGGAATAAATATAAAAGGAAAAGGTCAGATTGGTTTAATCACATATATGAGAACCGACTCGCTCAGAATTTCCGACGATGCAAGAGACGCTGCGAAAGAATATATAATAAATAATTTTGGCAAAGAATTTTATCCAAAAACTCCAAGAATTTACAAAACCAAAAAAAGTGCTCAGGATGCCCATGAGGCAATAAGACCGTCTTATATAGACATCTCTCCCGATGACATAAAAGACTCTTTAACACCTGACCAGTACAAAATTTATAAACTCATCTGGAACAGATTTATATCTTCCCAGATGTCCGATGCAATTTTTGATACTGTAAGTGCCACCATAGATTGTGCATCATACCAGTTCAGAGCATACGGTTCAAGCGTAAAATTTGCGGGATATTCCCTTGTATATCAGGCATCAACCGACGAAGAGAGTGAAAAAGAAACCAAGCTTCCTCCTCTTTGCGAAAAAGATGTATTAAAGCTCGACAAACTAATGCCCGAGCAGCATTTTACCCAGCCTCCGTCAAGATACACCGAGGCATCTCTTATTAAAATTTTAGAAGAAAAGGGTATAGGCAGACCAAGTACCTATTCTCCAACCATAACCACAATTATTGCAAGAGGATATGTAACCCGTTCCAAAAAAACTCTTATTCCAACAGAGCTTGGAATGATTGTAAATGAAATAATGAACGAGCATTTTCCTAATATTGTGGATATTGCCTTTACTGCCGATATGGAAAACAATCTCGATATGGTAGAAGACGGCAATGCAGACTGGAGAAATGTTATAGACAATTTCTACAAGCCATTTGAAAAAGTTTTAAAAGAAGCTGAAGAAAAAATAGGCGATGTTGAATTAAAAGACGAGGTTTCCGATGTAGTTTGCGACAAGTGCGGCGCAATGATGGTTTACAAACAAGGAAAGTTTGGAAAATTTCTTGCTTGTCCTAATTTTCCATCATGCCGCAACACAAAAAATATTGTAAAAGAAATAGGAATAAAATGTCCTAAATGTAACGGAGAAGTTATAGAAAAAAAATCTCACAGAGGAAAAGTATTTTATGGTTGTGCAAACTTTCCTACCTGTGATTTCACATCATGGGACAAACCCACAGACAAAACATGTGAAAAATGCGGTTCTATGATGTACGAAAGAAACTTCAGAGGAAAAAAACTCTATTGTCCAACCTGTGAAGAAAAAAAAGATGATAAAGGAGACAAATAATGACTGTTAATGTTATAGGTGGAGGTCTCTCTGGTTGCGAAGCCGCGTGGCAATTGGCAAACCGCGGTATTGATGTAAACCTTTACGAAATGAAACCATCTTCATATTCTCCTGCACATCACCTTGAGTATCTGGCAGAGCTTGTTTGTTCAAATTCTCTGCGCTCAAATCAGATAGAAAATGCAGTCGGTCTTTTAAAAGAAGAAATGAGAATGCTCGGCTCACTTATTATGCAGTGTGCCGACCAGACACAGGTTCCTGCAGGAGGAGCTCTTGCAGTAGACAGAGTTGGTTTTTCAAAACTTGTCACAGAAAAAATAAACAATCATCCACACATAAATGTTGTAAATGAAGAAGTTATCCACATAGACGAAAATTCATACACCATTGTTGCAACAGGTCCTCTTACAAGCGGAGCACTTTATGATGAAATAAAAAATTTCTTTGGTTCTTCCTATCTTCACTTTTTCGATGCGGCAGCTCCCATTGTAACTACCGAAAGCATAGATATGAATGTTGCTTACAAGGCTGCACGATACGGAAAAGGTGATGCCGACTATATAAACTGCCCCATGACAGAGGAAGAATATAATGTTTTTTACGAAAATCTTATAAACGCCGAATGTGCTGTTTTGCACGACGGCGAAGAAAATGTTTTCGAGGGTTGTATGCCTGTTGAAACCATGGCAAAAAGAGGAAGAGAAACTCTTCTTTATGGTCCTTTAAAACCTGTAGGACTTGAAAATCCATATACAAATGAGCTTCCTTACGCGGTTGTTCAGCTTCGTCAGGACAACAAAGACGCTACATTATATAATATAGTAGGTTTTCAGACTCATTTAAAATTTGGTGAACAAAAAAGAGTATTTTCTCTCATTCCCGGTTTAAACAATGCCGAATTTGTAAGATACGGAGTAATGCACAGAAACACATTTATAAATTCTCCCGATCTTTTAAACAACCACTATCAGACAAGAAAAAATGAAAAAATATTTTTTGCAGGTCAGATAACAGGTGTTGAAGGATATGTAGAGTCTGCTTCATCAGGTCTTGTTGCAGGAATAAATATGGCAGAATTTTTAAACGGAAAAGAAATGACAAGTTTTCCTCCCGAAACTGCCATAGGCGCACTTTCACACTATATAAGTTCAGGTTCAGTAGGTTCTTTTCAACCTATGAATGTTACTTTTGGAATAATATCTTCTCTCAATCAGAAAGTAAGAAAAAAGAGAGAAAAAAATCTTCTTATTGCCCAAAGGTCAATTGAAATTTTAAAAAATATGGAACTTTAATTTTTTTAAAAATTTATCTTGAGATTGTAGGGGAGGGGTTCCATCCCCTCCCGAAAAATTAAAAATCAAAACGGGAGGGCACAGAGACCCTCCCCTACAATTGTGTTGTTTCATATTTAAACCGTAGGGGTTGGCGTCCTCGACAACCCGTCTTGGTTTTATATCTTTTGAGGACAGTCGGGGACGCCTGTCCCTACGATTATTTTATTTCATATCCTCATTGTTGGGTTTGGCGATTTTCGACGAACCTTATTTTTTTTAAGGGACAACCTTCAGGATGTCCCCTACATTGTTGTTTTACGACATCACAATTTTTTTACATAGGTTTACCTTTGTTTATTTGTAGGGGAGGGGTTCCACCCCCTCCCAAAAAAACAAAAAATCAAAACGGGAGGGCACAGAGACCCTCCCCTACGATTATTTTATTTTTTCTTCTCAAAACCACCCCTTTTTAAATAAAATGCAAACTTTTTTAAAAAACCTCAAAATGACAATTTTTTTGAGGTTTTTTTGTGATTATATATTATTTTTCTTATTTAACAGGTTTTTTTAATATAAAGTATTTTTTCATTTATTTACAAAAAAAGTTTGCAAATCGTATTTTTTTATGTTATAATAGTATTGGTGTTTTATAAATTAAAATATTTATTATCAACATGTATTTATCCACATGTTGATAATTATGTGGATAAATAAGATTTTTAAAAATATATCTGGAGAATAAAATTATGAAAAACCTAGCTGATATCTGGTCTGAAGTTTTAGTTTTAATAAAAGCAGATTTGCTTCCCGTTAGTTACAAAACGTGGATAGAAACAATTGTCCCTGTGGATATTGATGACGAAAAAATATTACTTCAGGTTCCTAACGAGTATAATATGACCATGTTACTTGAAAGATACATGGATTTATTAAAAAATTCTGTTTTTTATGTTACCAATAAAGAATATGAAATTGAAATAAGAGTAAAAGAAGATATAAAACCTGTTATAAAAGAAGAAAAAATTTCTTTTCCATCACCTGTAAGTTCTTTTTATACCTTCGACAACTTCATTATAGGAGAATCAAATGAAGTTGCCCATGCAAACATTCAGGCAGCGGTAAAAGCCTGTGTAGAGGGAACACATTGTGACTATAATCCTCTTTTTATATTTGGTAATGCAGGTCTTGGAAAAACACACCTTATGCACGCTGCAGAGCATAAAATACTTACCGACTCAAAAAACGAAAAAAATGTTCTCTATGTTACCAGCGAGCAGTTTACAAACGAATTTATAAATTCTATTAAAGAAAATGATAACGAAAAATTCCGCGAAAAATACAGAAGTGTTGATGTACTTATGATAGACGACATACAGTTTATCAGCAATATGATGGCTGTTCAAAAAGAGTTTCACCACACTTTCAACGATTTAATTCAGGGTGACAAAATAATTATTATTTCAGGTGACCGTCCTCCAAAGGAAATTCACGGTGTGGAAGAAAGACTTATCACAAGATTTGAATCAGGAGTAATGTGTGAAATACAATCTCCCGACTTTGAAACAAGAATTGCTATTTTAAAGAAAAAAGCAGAACAACTCAATATTGAAATTGACGAAGAAATATACAGATTTATAGCAAACATTATAACCACAAGCAACAGAGAGCTTGAGGGTGCTATGAAAAAACTTGTTTCTCTTCACAAATTAATGAAAAAAGAGATAACCATTTCTCTTGCAAGAGAGGTTACAAAAGATTTTAACAACCCTGTTGATAAAAAAATAACCACAGAAATGATTATTTCTACTGTTGAAAAACACTTTAATTTAAACAACAATTCTTTAAAATCAAATTCCCGTTCAAAAAACATTTCCTATCCACGACAAATAGCTATGTATATTATAAAAGAAGTAATGGATAAAAAACTTATAGAAATAGGAAATTGTTTCGGCGGAAAAGACCATTCAACAGTTATTCACGCTATTTCAAAAATAGAAAGCGATATAAAGAACGACCCATCTGTAAAAGCTATGATAGAAGATATAATAAAAGACATAAAAAATTAATTTATAAACATTTCTAAGTATCTAAAATACTGGTGTTTAAATTGTTTTCAACATTTTGTGTAAAAGGTTATAAACATAAAACAATATAAAAATTTTTTATTAATTTTATCCACAAAATGAGTCTTTTAAAAAACAAATTTTTCACATAGTTTTAAACAAAAAAAATTCACTTATTTCAAGAAAAAATAAGCTTATCCAACTTATCAACATTCCTACTATTACTACTAGTATTTTTATTATATATTTATTTTTTATTTATTAAGGAGAAGTTAAAATGAAATTTACCTGTGAAAAAAATGTTCTCTTAAATTCTATAAACATTGTATCAAAAGCTGTTTCATCATCTACAACTTTGGATATATTAAAAGGAATAAAACTTGAAGCTAATGAAAATTTAAAATTAACAGGAAGCGACCTTGACCTTTCTATAGAAAGTATCTGCGATGCAGATATAAGAGAAGAAGGATCTCTTATTTTAGATGCAAGAATTCTTTCTGAAATTATAAGAAAGCTTCCTGATGGAAATGTAGAATTTTTAACTACAGATAAAAACGAAATAAAAATAACATGTGCAAATACAAAATTTAATATTCTTTATCTTTCAGCCGAAGGTTATCCTGAAATAAAAAAGGTTGAAGAGGGAGACAAAATAAAAATTTATTCAAGAGATTTAAGAGATGTTATAAAAAATACTCTCTTTGCAGTTTCAAATAACGAATCAAGACCTGTTCTTACAGGCTCTAAATTTGAAATTTCAAAAAGCAATATGAGAGTTGTTTCTATAGATGGATCTCGACTTGCACTCAGAAATCTTATTATTCCCGAAACAGATTTTGAAGACCTTTCTTTTGTAGTACCTGGAAGAGTATTGAATGAACTTTTAAAAATTTTAAAAGACGACGAAACCATTGTTGAAATAAATATAAAAAACAACAGCGTAATGTTTAATTTTGAAAACTTTACCATTATTGCAAGACTTTTAGAGGGAGAATTTTTTGATTACACAAAAGCTATTCCTGCAACTTGCGAAATAAAAGCAGAAGTTGATATTAAAGATTTTACCGACATGGTAGAGAGAGCATCAATCATTATTAATTACGATGACCCAAAAATTCCTGTTGTGTTAAATATTTTAAATTCACAGATAAATGTTGAATGTATATCAAAAAGAGGTAATTTCAACGAGAGTCTTTATGTAGACAAGCAGGGAAAAGATTTAAGAATAGGCATAGATTCCAGACTTTTGCTTGATGCTTTAAAGAGCATTGAACACGAAAAAGCAATATTCGAGTTCAACACAGAGGTAAGTCCTTGCGTAATAAAACCTGTTGAGGGAGATTCATTTATATATATGGTTCTTCCAAGAAGATTATAATTTTTTGGAGAAAAATTATGGATGCAATTATAATTAACACTCCTTATATAAAACTTGACCAGGCATTAAAATTTTCAGGAACTGTTTCCGATGGTTCTGATGCAAGATTTTTAATAACCGAAGGTTATGTAAAAGTAAACGGAGAAACAGAAATAAGAAGAGGAAGAAAACTCTATAAAGATGATGTAGTAGAAGTAAATTACGAAGGTCAGAAATCAGAATTTTTTGTGAGTGAGTAAATAATGTATATAAAAACCCTGACACTTGAAAATTTCAGAAATTATGAAAAACAAAACCTTACTTTTTCTCCCGATATAAATATTATATACGGAGAAAACGGACAGGGAAAAACAAACATTATAGAGGCTTTGTATTTTTTCTGCAACGGAAAATCCTACAGAACCGTGAGAGAAAATGAAGTTATAAATTTTAAAAAAAATTATTCAAAAATAAATATAAATTTTTGTGACGATAAAAGAGAAAATTCGTCAGAAATAATAATTTCGGAAAAAAAGATTGTAAAGGTAAACGACATTCCTCTTTCAAAATTAAGCGAAATTGTAGGAATGCTCAATATGGTTATTTTTACTCCTGATATGCTAAATATCATAAAAGAGGGACCGTCTGTTCGAAGACAGTTTATAGACATTCTTTTAAGTCAGCTAAAACCCTATTATTTTAAAACTTTATTAAATTATTACAAAGTAATTTATCAGAGAAACAATATTATAAAAAGCAAGGATAAAAATATGTATTCCACCCTTTCTGTATGGAACGAAAAGGCAGCAGAATACGGAACAATAATTTGTGAATACAGAGAAAAAATAATAGAAGACTTAAATAAATATATAAACAATCTTCCGTACAACATAGAAAAAGAAAATCTTAAATTAGAATATCTTCCAAGTGTAAAAGATGATTTTAAAAATAAAGAAAATTTTGTAAATCAGCTCGAAAAAAATTTTGAAAGAGAAATAGAAAAAGGGGTAACTCTAATAGGACCTCACAGAGATGATTTTGAAATATTTTTAAATGATAAAAGTATAAAAAAATTCGGTTCTCAGGGACAAATGAGAACATGTGTTTTAAAACTTAAGCTCTCTGAATGTGAAATTATAAAAAATGAGTTAAAAAGAGAGCCGGTACTTCTTTTGGATGATATATTAAGCGAGCTTGATGAAAAAAGAAAAGAATTTTTCTTAAATAATATTAAAGATAAGCAAATATTTATAACAACTACCGAAAAAGAAATAATTAAAAATTCTTCCTGCAAGTATTTTCATGTATCAGACGGAAAAATAATTAATTAAAGGAGAATAAAATATGTTTTTGCACCTTGGAGGAGATATTTCCATAAATGAAAAATATATAGTGGCAATTCTCGATCTTGACAACACATCTTATTCAAAAATAACAAGAGAATATTTAAACTATTCTCAAAAAGCAGACGAGGTTATAAATATAAGCGACGAGGATTTGCCAAAATCCTTTGTGGTAACAGAAGAAAATGGTGTAAAAAGAGTGTATATAACACCTATTTCTTCACAAACACTTGTTAAAAGAATGAACAATAAAGAATTTATATAACACCTTACAGAAAGGAATGATTTTTTATGAGTAATACAAATTATGATGAAAATCAAATACAGGTCTTAGAAGGACTTGACGCCGTAAGAAAAAGACCGGGTATGTATATTGGATCAACATCAGGGAGAGGACTTCATCATCTTGTGTATGAAATTGTCGACAACAGTATAGATGAAGCATTGGCAGGATATTGTACCACAATATCTGTTACTATTAATCAGGATAACTCTATCACTGTAGAAGACGACGGACGAGGTATTCCTGTAGGAATTCACCCAAAACTCGGTATTCCTGCTGTAGAGGTTGTATTTACAGTTCTTCACGCGGGCGGAAAATTCGGCGGCGGCGGATACAAGGTATCAGGAGGACTTCACGGTGTTGGTGCATCTGTTGTTAACGCACTCAGTGAAAGCCTTGAAGTAGAGGTTTTTGACGGGGAATATTCCTATTATCAAAAATATTCCCGCGGCAAAAAGCTCTGTGAACTTGAAAAAACAGGCAAAACCGAAAAAAGAGGTACAAAAGTACATTTTAAGCCCGACGGCGAAATTTTTGAAGAACTTATTTATGATTACAGCATTCTTTTGCACCGATTGAGAGAACAGGCATTTTTAAACGGCGGTGTAAGAATTAATCTTAAAGATGAAAGAGAAGAGGGCAAAGAAATATCACTTCATTATGAAGGCGGTATAAAAAACTTTGTTACATACATTAACAAAAACAAAAATGCTCTTCACGATGTTATATATGTAAGAGGAAACAGAGAGGGCAGTGAGGGTGAAGTTGCACTTCAGTGGAACGACAGCTACACCGAAAATATTGTTTCATTTGCAAACAACATTTCCACCACAGAGGGAGGAACTCACGAAACCGGGTTTAAAAATGCTCTTACAAAAGTTATAAACGACTATGCAAAAAAATATAAATTCTTAAAAGATGACGAAAAACTCTCGGGCGAAGATGCAAGAGAGGGCTTGACTGCCGTTATTTCAGTCAAGCTCGAAGAACCTCAGTTTGAGGGTCAGACCAAAACAAAACTTGGAAATTCTGAAATGAGAACTCTTGTTGAAAAAATGATAAACGAAAAACTTGCAGATTTCTTTGAAGAAAATCCTGATGTAGGTAAGGTAATTATTGAAAAATCCCTTATGGCATCAAGAGCAAGAGAAGCTGCAAGAAAAGCAAGAGAAGCAACAAGAAGAAAATCTCCGCTAGAGAGTAACTCCATGCCCGGAAAACTTACCGACTGTCACGAAAAAGACCCGTCAAAAACAGAGATATATATCGTCGAGGGTGACTCTGCGGGAGGCTCTGCAAAAGGCGGAAGAGACAGTAACTATCAGGCAATTTTACCACTCTGGGGAAAAATGCTCAATGTAGAAAAAGCCCGTGCCGACAAGGTTTACGGAAACGAAAAACTTCTTCCTGTAATAGTTGCCTTAGGTGCAGGTATAGGCGAGGAGTTTGATATAACCAAGCTTCGCTATGACAAAATAATTATTATGGCCGATGCCGATGTCGACGGAGCACACATTCAGACACTTCTTTTAACATTCTTCTTCAGATTTATGAGAGAACTTATAGAAACAGGCCATGTTTACCTTGCAAAACCGCCTCTTTATAAACTCACAAGAGGAAAAAAATCTCAGGTTGCTTTTTCTGACGAAGAGAGAGACCGCATCAGCGAAGAACTTAAAAATGGCGATCCTAATGCAAAGGTAGATATAAGCCGTTACAAAGGTCTTGGTGAAATGGACCCTACAGAGCTTTGGGAAACAACCATGAATCCTGAAAACAGAATACTCATTAGAGTAACTCTTCAGGATGCCATTGCCGCAGACGAAATATTTACAGTTCTTATGGGTGACGAGGTAGAACCCAGAAAACAGTTTATAGAAGAAAATGCTCAGTACGCAGTAAATCTTGACATATAAGGAGGGGCGAAAAACATTATGAATACACAAAACAGTGATTTTGAAAAACATCTTGAAAATCAGACAATAGTAGAGGTCGACATAGAAAAAAGAATGAAAGAAGCTTTCATCGACTATGCCATGTCTGTAATAATAAGCCGTGCTCTTCCTGATGTAAGAGACGGATTAAAACCTGTTCACAGAAGAATTCTTTATTCTATGTACGAAGAACACTTAACTGCGGACAAACCGTTCTTTAAATCTGCTACAACAGTTGGTAATGTTATCGGCAGATACCATCCACACGGCGACGCATCTGCTTATGATGCACTTGTTCGTATGGCGCAGGATTTTTCACTCCGTTATCCGCTTATAGACGGTCACGGAAACTTTGGTTCTGTAGACGGCGACCCCCCTGCTGCATACCGATACACTGAGGCAAGAATGAGCAAAATTTCAAACGAAATTCTTGCAGATATTGACAAAAACACAGTAGACTTTATTCCAAACTTTGACGAAAAAAGAGTAGAGCCTGTTGTACTTCCTACAAGAATTCCAACACTTCTTGTAAACGGATGTTCAGGTATTGCCGTAGGTATGGCTACAAATATTCCGCCTCACAACTTAAGAGAGGTTATAGACGGAATTATTGCTCAGATAGACAATCCTTACATCAGTGTTGAAGAGCTTATGGAGCATATTAAAGGACCAGACTTTCCTACCAGAGCAACAATTATGGGAAAATCGGGCATACGCTCTGCCTACAACACAGGAAGAGGAAAAATTGTTGTCCGTGCAAAAGCCGAAATTATAGAAGACAAAAACGACAGATATGCAATAAGCATTACAGAACTTCCTTATCAGGTAAACAAAAAAGTTCTTGTAGAGTCTATTGCAGAGCTTGTTAAAGACAAGAGAATAGAGGGTATATCTGACATTAAAGACCTCTCTTCCGACAGAAACGGACTTCAGATTAAAATTGACCTAAAGAGAGATGCAAATCCTCAGATAGTGCTCAATCACCTTTACAAATATACTCGTCTTCAGGACAGTTTTTCTATCAATATGCTTGCCATTGTTGACGGAAAACCAAAGGTTATGGGACTTAAAGACATTCTTACAAACTTTATAAACTTCCAGGAAGAGATTGTAAGAAGAAGAACACAGTTCGACCTTGACAAAACCCTCCAGAGAATGCATATTTTAGAGGGACTCAGAATTGCCATTGACAATATTGACGAGGTAATTTCAATAATCAGAAATTCCTATGACGATGCAAAAGAAAAACTTATGGCAAGATTTGGTTTTTCTGAGGTTCAGGCACAGAGCGTTCTCGATATGAGACTTGCTCAGCTGCAGAAACTCAACGGCGAAAAAATTGAAACAGAATACAAAGAGCTTTGCGAAAAGGCAGACAGATACAAAGAACTTCTCTCTGACGAGAAAAAACTTATGGAGCAGATAAAGATTGAGCTTTCTGAAATTGCAAATAAATACGGTGACGACAGACGCACAGGTATTGAAGCTGCAGTGGATGATGTGGACTACGAAGACCTTATTGAAGAAGAAGACTGCGTAATCACCATGACTCACTTTGGCTACATCAAGAGAATTCCCGCAAACACATATAAGAGTCAGCACAGAGGCGGAAGAGGTATTTCAGGTCTCTCTACAAGAGAAGAAGACTTTGTAGAAGACCTTATCATAGCATCATCACACGATTATCTTCTCTTTTTTACCAACAAAGGTAAAATGTACAAGATAAAGGCATACAGAATAGCAGAGTCAGGAAGAACTGCAAAAGGAACTGCCATTGTAAACATTCTTCCTCTTGAAAAAGAAGAACATGTCACTGCAATGATTCCTATGAGAGAGTTTGAAGAGGGCAAATACCTTACCATGATTACAAAAAAAGGTTTTGTCAAGAAAACAAATCTTACAGACTATGCAACCAACCGTAAGGGCGGATTAATTGCCATAGGTCTTAGAGAAGACGACGAACTCATAAGAGTTCACCTTACCGATGGTGAAAACAACATCATTATAGGTACAAAGAACGGTATGTGCATCAGATTTGACGAAAAAGATGTAAGACCAATGGGCAGAGGTGCAACAGGTGTTACAGGTATCAAGCTTAAAGGCGACGATTATGTAATCGACGCAAGCGTGTGCCGTGACGACGAAACACTTCTTACCATTACCGAAAACGGTTACGGAAAGAAAACATCTGTAAGTGAGTTCAAGGTTCAGTACCGAGGCGGTAAAGGTGTAACAGGATACAAAATTACCGACAAAACAGGTCTCATTGCAGGAATGAGCATTGTAAACAGTGAAAACGATATTATGCTCATTACCACAGAGGGAGTTGTTATCCGTATGGATGTTGACGAAATCAGCGAGTTCGGCAGAGTTACACAGGGTGTAAGAGTAATGAGACTTGACGAAAATGTAAAAATCAAGTCTATAGAAAAAACCCAGAAAGAAGACATCGACGAAGAAGTAACGGAAGAAGAATGATAAGAGACATTCCAAAAAGAAAATCTGCAAGGTTAAAAGAATATGATTACAGCAGTGTCGGAGCATATTTTGTAACGATATGTGTAAAAGACAGAAAAGAGATATTAGGAAAAATCGTAGGGGAGGGTCTCTGTGCCCTCCCGAAAAATGAATTAACACCAATAGGAAAACAAATTGAGAAATCCATAGAATATATCAATAATAATTATATGGGTGTATCAATCCCGAAATTTATTGTTATGCCAAATCATATTCATTTAATTGTGCATTTAGAAGACACGGTAGGGGATGGAACCCCTCCCCTACAAAATGTAATTGGTCAACTAAAATCTTACACAACAAAAAAATATAAACATACATTTTGGCAAAGATCTTTCCACGACCACATTATCCGCGATGAAAAAGACTACGCGAAAATATGGGAATACATAGACGCAAATGCTATTAAATGGGAAGAAGATTGTTTTTATAATGAATAAAGGTCGCAGTGATTATTCACTGCGACCTTTTTATTATTTCTGTTGCTGTTCAACCTGCTTTAAAATTTCTTCAATTTTTTTGCGGGCTTCTTCTTTCTTTTCTTCGTCGTCGGTTGAATTAAAGGTTTCTACAAGGTTTTCAAATTCTTTTACAGAAACATTTTCATTTGATTTTGAAGAAGTTTTTTTCTTTTCATTAGGCTTGGTGTTTTCTTTTTCTTCAGATGGCTTTTCGTCTTTTACATCCTCTGATACAGAGGGTGTTTCTGTGTTTTCTGTCTGGGGTGCATCGTCCTTTTTGCATGATGCAAAAGAAAATGCAAGACAAAGCATCAAAAGAAAAGAGAGTATAATTTTTTTCATTGGCACTACCTCCTGTGTTTATATCACAATTATAATTCTACATTCGAGGCAATGTCAAGAATTTATTAATAAGAATAAAAATTATATTTTTCCATCGGTTTTTCACAAAGCTCCAGTGGGTCTTCTTTGTCTGCCGACTGCAGAACATTTTTCCGCGGGTTTATGGGATTTTCCATAAGAACATATCTTACACAATCGTATATGTGGTCCTCACTCCTTGTGTCTATGTCCTCCACATTGGTGGAATCGTAGGTAAGTGCGGGAACTGTGCGGATAAAATGACGGCAGGTGTTGAAAACATAAAGCATCGGAATTCCGTTTGTGTCAAAGGCAAGCCTGTAGTGAAACTGCATTTTACCGGGAAGTCTCTGGTGGTCGCCAAAATCAAAAAACACACCCTCTTTGGAAAACATATCGGCAATGGACTGACCTGTTTCGGCTTTTGCAATGGCAGGATCGGCTATTCCGTAAATTTTGCGTCCTTTAAGGTTGGGATGCTCTCTTTCCATTTGCTTGATTTTTCCTGCAATCTCCTGCGGTGTGTATTTTACACCCTCGTCTGCATTTTCGGTGCATCCGTAAAGCTCGGCTATAACATAGGCTCTTCCGTCGTGGTCTATGGCTATCCACTCGGTTGCAAACGGTTTTGAATAACCAAAGTCAAATCCGCGATATATTTTCCATTCCTTAGGTATTGCAAAAGGCTCTATCACATGGGTAAACTTTCTGTCGGCATAGTGT
>JAEIGA010007275.1_pt1 | contig 16829 bp, 15 predicted proteins | sample 9270691 | NCBI WGS metagenome assembly JAEIGA01 (sample SAMN17057246, study PRJNA624740) | gut metagenome | biome: biome; isolation source: fecal sample | host: Bos grunniens | place: China: Xizang | collected 2019
AAATAGTGAACTATGAAATTGAAAGGAATATTCTCTGCTGCGTTGTGTGTCCTTTTCGGGACAACAGCAGGTGTTTCACAGCCCAGGATAACCCAGGAACATAAGGATAGGGCGGCAGATATAGTCTCTCAGATGACCCTTGACGAGAAGATTGCCTACATCGGCGGTTATGAAAGCTGGTATATAAGGCCGTTGGATCGTCTTGGCCTTCCTGCAGTGAAGATGGTTGACGGACCTCAAGGAGTAAGAAATAATACGCAGAGCACTCTTTATCCAAGTGGTGTGGCTGCTGCCTCAACCTGGAACAGAGGCCTTATTGAAAAAATGGGTATAGCCCTCGGGCAGGATGCACGTGCCCGGGGAGTACACATCCTTTTGGGACCTGGAGTCAATATCTATAGGTCTCCGATGTGCGGACGCAATTTCGAGTACTTTGGAGAAGATCCTTATCTTACAGGTCAGATGGCGGCCAACTATATCAAGGGAGTGCAAAGTCAGGATGTCATGGCTTGTATCAAGCATTTTGCTGGAAACAATCAGGAGTGGGACCGCCATAGTGTGTCGTCTGATATTGATGAAAGGACCCTTCATGAGATATATTTCCCTGCATTCGAGGCAGCAATCAAGGAAGCGGATGTTGCCTGTGTCATGACTTCGTATAATCTTCTCAATGGTGTGCATGCTTCTGAGAGCAAGTATCTTAACTATGATATATTGAGAGAACTTTGGGGATTTGACGGAATCGTGATGTCAGACTGGACCTCGTGCTATTCGCCTCTGAATGTGGCGACTTGGGGTGTGGATCTTGAAATGCCTCTTCCTAAGTGTATCAAGCCGGAAATACTGCACGAACTGGTCAGGACCGGTGCTCTTGATGTCCGTTATCTCGACAGGAAGTGTCAGCATATAATCCAGGCAATCCTCGCCTATGGTTTTGACAAGAGAGAACAGTTGGATGCATCTATTCCGGAAAATAATCCATATTCAGACAAGGTGTCTCATGAGATTTCACGAGAGGCGATAGTAATGCTAAAGAATGAGGGCGATTTCTTGCCTGTCAGAAAGGGAAATTTCGTGGTGTGTGGTCCGAATGCAGACCGTATAGTTACGGGAGGAGGAAGTGGCTTCGTCACACCTATAGTCAATACCTCAGTTGCCGCGGGATTCCGTACGGTTGATAAGAGAGTGAAGTGCACTGTCCTGCCTACAGAGATAAAGGATAATCTGGGATCTGAAGTGAAGGTTGAACTCTTCTCCGGCCTGGACCTGTCTGGGGCACCGGTGAAGACATATGTCTCTGACAAGGTGTTCCTGAGTCAGGCTGCAGCAGAAGCTCATGAGGATGTGGTGATGGAGAATATTTCAAGCCGTCACACATTCAGTTATTCACCTGCTTGCGATGAAACCTTGAAGGTTTATGCCTCTGGTAATGACGGAATACGTCTTTATATCAATGGAGAATGCATGGTAGACAGATGGAACGGCTTCAGCTGGAACAGGGAAAACTTCCTTTATGACTTCAAGAAGGGACAGACTTATGAGTTTGTCGTGGAGCATTTCAACAGGTCCGGATCTATCGGTCTGGAACTTCAGTTCGAGAATATGGCAATAAGTCAGGTGGAAGCAATAAAGAAGGCTGATTGCGTAGTCGTATGCCTGGGATTTGATAGCCAGACCGAAAAAGAGAACTTTGACAGGACATTCAGTCTTCCGCAGGGGCAGGAGGAGTATCTTCGCAAGATTCTGGAACTTAATAAAAATGTAGTTGTAGTACTTAATGGCGGCGGTGGAATTGAAATGAGTCCGTGGATAGATGATGTTAAGGCTGTGCTTATGGCCTGGTATCCCGGACAGCAGGGTGGCCTTGCCTTATCGGAGATCATCACAGGAAAGATATCTCCGTCTGGAAAGCTCCCGATTTCAATTGAGAAGAAATGGGAGGATAATCCGGTGAATTCTACCTACTATGAAAACGTCGACCGTATCCGTACTCCGAATATCAATCCGTACTCTCGTGTCGAATATCGTGAGGGACTGTATGTCGGATACAGAGGATATGAAAAGAATAATGTTGAGCCTTTGTTTCCTTTCGGCTTTGGCTTGAGTTATACTCAGTTCGAATATTCGGATATATCGGTTGTAAAGGAAGGAAAAGAGGTTGTCGTTACATTCAAAGTCACTAATGCCGGTAAGGTGGCAGGAGCGGAGGTTGCTCAGCTCTATGTTACCGACGACGAGTCATCCATTCAGCGTCCTATCAAGGAACTTAAAGGATTTGATAAGGTCTTTCTGAAGCCTGGTGAGAACAAGACTTTAAGCGTAAGGCTCGGAGATGAAGCATTCAGATTTTATGACCCTTATCTGCATCGGTTTGTTCTTGAGGATGGTAGCTTTACGATCAGTGTCGGCGCTTCTGTTGCCGATATCAGACTTACAGCATCTGTGAATATGGAATTTCTTGAAACCGAAAATGAAGTTAGATTTTAAATAACTCTTAATATGAAAAAAATAGTTGTTTGCTGCATTTCTTTTACATTGACTCTTGTGGGTTGCAATAAGCTGCATGAATCGGTTGTTGATAATCATATTGTAGTTACTCAAAGAGGCGGAAAGACTATTGCATACTGCCCGACCTCAGGTATCAATATCCTGTATGAGGATGGCTACGCATTTAAGGATCTTAATCGAAACGGAAGCATTGACGTTTATGAAGATTGGAGAAAAAGTGCCTCGGAGCGTGCAGAGAATCTGGCATCTCAGATGTCAATAGAGGAGATTGCCGGCTTGATGCTTTACAGCAAGCATATGGCGGTTCCTCATATCAGTTCTACAGATCCGATGAAATACACTTATGGAGGAAAGTCATTTTCTGACAGCGGGGCGGATACCACAGATCTTTCTGATAATCAGAAAATTGCTCTAAAGGATGATAATTTACGCCATATTCTGGTGACGAAGGTATCGTCACCATCAGCTGCTGCGCGCTGGAATAACAATCTTCAGGCTTTTGCCGAGAGTCTCCCTCTCGGAATACCAGCCAATAACAGTTCTGATCCGCGTAACGAGACTCGAGCAACCGATGAGTTTAATGAAGGTTCCGGCGGTCAGGCTTCACGTTGGCCGACTCCTCTTGGGCTGGGTGCATCATTTGATCCGGAAGTGGTAAGGGATTTTGGAGAAGTAGTTTCCGCTGAATATCGTGCCCTTGGTATAGCTACCGCGCTTTCTCCTCAGGCTGATATATATACGGAACCACGCTGGAGAAGAGGCGTGGGCACTTTTACCGAAGATCCGGACATGGCAGCAGATATGACCAGAGCATATATCGATGCATTTCAGACTTCATATGGTGATGCCGTTATTGAAGATGGTTGGGGTACGCAAAGTGTGAACTGCATGGTGAAGCATTGGCCGGGAGGGGCCACAGGAGAGGCTGGTCGTGATGCCCATCTGTGTTTTGGAAAATATGCCGTGTTCCCAGGGGGTGAGTTTGATACAGCCATTCAGGTCTTTGTCAAAGGTGCATTTAATCTTGATGGTCCTACAAGGCAGGCTTCTGCAGTAATGCCATACTATACTATATCTTATGGAATCGATCCTTCTGGTAAGAACGTTGCGAACAGCTATAGTAAATATATTATTCAGGATCTTCTGATCGATACATACGGATACGATGGCGTGATATGTACAGACTGGACCATCACCGGAGATTATAAGGATGTTCATATACATGGCGGTAAGCCATGGGGAGTGGAGACATTGAGTGTAGCTGAAAGACATTATGAAATTCTTAAGGCTGGTGTAGACCAATTCGGCGGTAATAACGAGAAGGGACCTGTTATAGAGGCTTACAATATGTGGTGCAGGGATTTCGGGGAGGAAAGTGCCCGGGAACGTTTCGAACATTCTGCACGTAAACTTCTTTTGAATTTCTTCCGTACAGGTCTTTTTGAGAATCCTTATCTAGATCCGGAAGAGACATCCAGAGTACTTGCTTCAAGTGATTTCAGACAGAGAGGATATAAAGCGCAGCAGAAATCTGTGGTGATGCTCAAGAACGCAGGTTCTGTGCTCCCTGTCAAGGAGCGTCTGAAAGTATACGTGCCGAAGAGACATATTCCGAATACATATAATCTTGCAGGAAAAGTCACCGTTCCGGGAAAATATGGCTGGCCGATAGAACCGGCGTATTTCCAAAAGCATTACGATTTTGTAGATAGCCCTGATGAGGCTGATTTCGCTATTGTTGTGATCGGAGATCCTGTTAATGGCAGGGGATATGACGTGGATGACCTTAATAAAGGAGGAAACGGATATGTACCGATGAGTCTTCAGTATGAAGATTATACTGCGGCAGATGCCCGTAAGGTCAGCCTTGCCGGTGGTGACCCTAAGGAAAAGTCTGTAAACCGCAGTTATCGTGGTAAAACAGTCAGGACCGAGAATATTTCAGATATCAGGCTGGTTGCCGAAACAAAAGCTGCGATGAAAGACAAGCCGGTGGTTGTTATATTGTCTTGTCAGAAGCCGGTTGTGGTCGGTGAGTTTGAAAAGTTTGCAGATGCTTTACTCGTTTCGTTCGGTGTGGAACCTCAGGCATACCTCGATGTGATAAGCGGTCAATATGAGCCGTCCGGTCTTCTGCCCGTACAGTTCCCTGCAGATATGAAGACTGTAGAACTGCAGTTTGAGGATAGTCCGAGAGATATGAAGTGCTATACTGATTCTGAGGGGAATACATATGATTTTGCGTTCGGCCTCAACTGGAGCGGTGTCATAGATGATGAGCGAATCAAAAAGTATAGATAATAGAATGGCATTTGAAAATTTATCTGATTTTATCTAAAAATCAGATAAATTTTTATCCTTGAGTCGGCCTCCAAGCTATCTGTAAGGCTGTTTTTTGCAAATAAGCGTGTAATTTTTCCGTACACGGATAAGTCTTCAGAACTTTGCGGTAAAACCGTATTGAAATGAAGCTGAAAGAACTTTGCAAAGATGAAATGCCGCGCGAAAAGATGATTGCTAAAGGAGCGGATGCTCTGACTGATATAGAACTTCTGGCCTTGCTTGTGAGAATAGGAAGAGATGGGATGAATGTGCTTGATTTATCCAGGGAACTTCTCAGGGCGGCCGGTGGAAAACTCGGGTCTTTGTCCCGTATGACACTTGAAGACCTATGCAGGATAAAAGGTATTGGCCGTAGCAAAGCCGTAGCCGTAGCTGCGGCATTCGAGCTGGGAAGAAGAGCTGCCGTGGAGGAGGGATTCCGCTCCAGAGCTTCGATGTCATCGCCCAAGGCTGTGTTCAGGCTGATGTACCCTTTAGTGAAATCTATTGACCATGAAGAGTGCTGGATACTTCTTCTGAGTAAGTCCAACAGGTTGATATCCAGGGAGCTGCTAAGTCGTGGAGGACAGGATTCTACAGTTATTGACAATAGGATGATTGTCAGGATGGCCCTCGAAAAGAAGGCTACTTCAGTGATTCTTGTCCATAATCATCCTTCCGGGATTCCGACTCCAAGCGCGGAGGATATACGTCAGACCCAGTCTCTGACCAAGGCTCTCCGCACATGTGACCTTCATCTGCTGGACCACGTTGTGATAGGAGACAATACCTATTACAGCTTTGCTGATGAAGAAATGGTGGATTTTTCGAAAAGTGTCTTGAAATAATGACCGCGGAAATTTTGATGCAGATGAAAAATAGGATATATTTGTGCTTCGAAAACCAAAAATCCAACACATGAAAGTCATAAACCTCGGTGAGAAGAAATCCATTCTCAACAAATTTGTCTCGCAGATGCGTGACAAAAGCATCCAGAAGGATAGCATGCGTTTCCGTAGAAACCTTGAAAGACTCGGCGAAATTTTCGCATATGAAATAAGCCAGACTATGGAGCATTCTGAAAAACCTTTTGTCACTCCACTCGGAATCGCAAATATACCGACTTATGACGCCAAGGTTGTAGTGGCTACGATACTCCGCGCCGGACTTCCGCTACATCAGGGTATCCTCAATTACTTCGATGATGCACAGAATGCATTCGTGGCTGCTTACAGAAAATACGACAAGGGAGAAGACTTCCATATCAACATCGAATATGCCAGCACTCCGGACCTCGAAGGCAAGGTTCTTATCCTGGCAGACACAATGCTTGCTACCGGAGCATCCCTTGAGATAGCATACAGAAGACTATGTGAGGAAGGGGAGCCTGCTCACACGCATTTCGTATGCCCGATCTCAAGTGCATATGCTGTGGAATATCTCCAGAAGAATATTGCCAGTGACAAGGTGACCCTGTGGGTTGCAGCCATCGATGAGGAGCTTACAAGCCACTCATACATCGTCCCTGGCCTTGGTGACGCAGGTGATCTTGCCTACGGAGAAAAGAAATAATCTGAAATATCAGAGCTCCTTACGGAGACGAGCCTTTGGTATGCCGAGCTGGTCGCGATATTTAGCGATGGTTCGGCGTGCTACTTTATAGCCCTTTGCAGTCATCTGCTCCACGAGTTCGTCGTCGGTAAGAGGCTTGCGTTTGTTCTCATTTTCGACGCATTCCAGAAGAGCTTTCTTGAGCTCTCGTGTCGACACCTCTTCACCGTCCTGATTTTCTAGTCCTTCCGAGAAAAAGTATTTGAGCGAATATATGCCGAAATGAGTCTCGATATACTTGCTGTTCACTACTCGTGAGATAGTGGATATATCGAATCCTGTCTTTTCAGCAATGTCCTTGAGCACCATGGGCTTGAGGTTGGTCTCATCTCCGTCGATGAAGTATTCCCTCTGATAGTCAACTATTGCCTGCATGGTGCTGGAAAGTGTGTTGTGACGTTGCTTGATGGCTTCCACGAACCATTTTGCCGAATCAAGTTTCTTCTTCACGAAGGCCGCAGCCTCCTTCTTCTCTCTCTCAGATGAATTTGCCGCATCCATTAGAAGGTCTGCATATTTCCTGTTCACCCTGAGCTCCGGCACAGAGAATCTCGGCATCGAGAGCTTGAGCTCTCCGTCTCTGTACTCGAGAAGAAAATCCGGGATGATCTGCTGGGCCTGGTCTGTATATGTGTCGTCAATCTGACCTCCCGGCGAAGGATTGAGCTTCAGAATCTTGCCGATTGCAGCCTTGAGCTCTGCCTCGGAAAGGTTCATACGGGTCATGATCTTCTGGAAGTGCTTGTTGGTGAATTCGTTGAAGTGGTTGGTAAGGATTTTTGTGGCATTGGTCACTTCCGGAGTCTTCTTGTAATTGCGTATCTGCAGAAGCAGACATTCGCGAAGGTCTCTTGCTCCGACTCCTGCCGGATCGAACTCCTGTATGATTTTCAGCATCTGCATAACTTCTTCTTCATCTGTCTCCACATTCGCCCTGAACGATAGGTCGTCGACGATGCTGTCGAGACTTCTTCGCAGATAACCGTCGTCATCGAGACTGCCGATTATGAAAGAGGCCACGGCGTACTGGTGTTCGGTAAGGTTTCTGTAACCCAGTTGCTCCTGAAGGCTCTGGGTGAAGCTCTCCTTCACGGAGAAGGTGCTGTATTGCGGCCTCTCCTCCCTTGAATTATAATTATCCGACCTTAGTCTGTAGCTTGGTATCGAATCATCTTCCTTGTAGTCCGAAAGCGATACCTCGCGTGGAGCTTCGTCCGTCTCTTTCTCGCCTGGCTGCTCTTCGTCAAGTACGGGGTTCTCTTCAATCTCCTTCCTGATCCTCTGTTCAAGCTCCTGAATGGGGAGTTCGATGAGTTTGATGGTCTGGATCTGGAGGGGAGACAGTTTCTGTGTCTGCTTAAGTTCTAATCCTTGCTTCAACATATATAGTTCTGTTATTCTGTTGCAATCGGCTTCAACACCTTTATGGTGTCTATAACATATGCATTTTCCTTATCCACCACCGGGAAACCGATAGCTTCCTTTACGATGAATGCGCTTGGAAAGGATGGCTTTATGCGTGTGAGCAACTCCATGGCTTCGGATCTTGTCCTGAAATCACCCACGGTTACCTTGAAATACGGATTGGAGTATATACGGTATGCTTTCACATCGTGATACATGCTTTCGAAACGCTTCAAAGTCTCCTCTGATTCGGCACGTGCCGTCTTCTTGTTGTCGAAGAATATCCTGACTCTGTAGCCGCTGACGGTTCTTGACGCATTGGCCTCTATATGCCTTTTCAGGTTTATGGCTACGCTGTCCGACTGATATATTTCCACATCAGCCTTGTCTCCATTCGCTTTTGACGGCATTATGGCTATGATGTCCTTGCCCACGAGGGTGGTGTCGGTTCCGGCTGTATGTATATATATTACAGAGTCTACGAGCTGATATCCTTCAGGGATTTCCATTTCCGCCGGCTCCTGTGCCGAGGCTGCAGTTGCAATAAGCAATGCTGCTACGATAAGGAATACTCTATTTCTTGGTTTCATTATCCTCACTGTTCAAAAGTTTTTTCAATGGTATATCTTTCAATTCTATAGGCACCGACATGCCGTTCTTGAGTACTGGTCTTACCGAAATGTTTACCATGCATTCATGCAGTTTCTGGGGGTCTGCAAGCATCATCAGGTCGCGTAGGGTTGCTCCCTGGTCGAGACTTACATTAGCCTTGAGGTGGTAGATTTCGGCGGATTTTCCATAGATTGTTATCGGGTCCATGGCCAGCCTACCAAGAATCTTGCCAGAATGAGTCAATGACCCGTTGATTTCTGTGAGCCCGATTTGGAACGCAGGGTTGTCGATACCCACTGCAAGGTACACGTCGAGTCCGCGCAGGCCTGCCGTGCTGATTTTTTCAATCATCAGGGAAGTTACGCGTATCTCCTTGACTTTCTGGATGCTGGAGCAGCCGGTGATGCACATTATCAGTGCAGCTAATACCGGAATCAGGATGTTGAAGCTTGTCTTTTTCACGATTCAGGAACTTATTTTGATTACAAATATACGAACCTTTTAAATTTTTAGGTCACGTACGGAGCGAATTACACATATTTTATGTAAGTTTGTCATACTTATATTTATATGATTACGTAATGGCACGTGAAATTAAATTTTCTCTTGTTTATAGAGATATGTGGCAGTCTTCAGGACGATATGTGCCGACTGTCGCTCAATTGAAGGAGGTGGCTCCTGCAATAATTGAAATGGGATGCTTTGACCGTGTGGAAACTAACGGAGGGGCGTTCGAACAGGTGAATCTGCTCTTTGGCGAGAATCCTAACAAGGCTGTCCGCGAGTGGACGGCGCCTTTCCATGAAGCAGGCATCCAGACCCATATGCTCGAGCGTGGTCTCAATGCTCTCCGCATGAACCCTGTGCCGGCTGATGTGCGTGAACTTATGTATAAGGTAAAGAAGGCTCAGGGTACTGATATCTCCCGCTCGTTCTGCGGCTTGAACGACCACCGCAATCTACGCCTCAGTGTAGAGTATGCCAAGAAAGCAGGGATGATCTCGCAGGTGGCTCTTTCCATTACCAATTCTCCCGTCCACACAGTTCAATATTATATGGGTGTAGTGGACAAGGTCGTGGAATACGGATGTGACGAGATATGTCTGAAGGATATGGCCGGCGTCGGCCGTCCTACTTTCCTTGCCGAGCTTACAAGCCAGATAAAGAAGAAATATCCTCATATAGCAGTTCAGTATCACGGCCATTGCGGCCCTGGTTTCTCTCCTGCTTCCATGCTCGAGGTGGCGCGTGCCGGAGCTGATTATCTTGACGTTGCCGTTGAGCCGCTTTCCTGGGGCAAGGTGCATCCGGATGTGATCACCATCCGTGAGATGCTCAGAGCTGACGGATTTAAGGTAAAGGACCTCAATATGAATGCCTATATGGAGGTGCGTGCCCTTACGCAGAAGTTCATGGATGATTTCCTTGGTTATTGGATCGATCCGAATAACTCCCATATGAGTTCTCTGCTTGTAGGTTGCGGACTGCCTGGTGGAATGATGGGCTCGATGATGGCCGACCTGAAGGGATTCCATGGGGCCATAAATGCTTCTCTACGTGCTCAGGGCAAGGCAGAACTGTCTCTTGACCAGCTGATGGTGATGCTCTTCCAGGAGGTTGAATATGTGTGGCCTCGTCTGGGCTATCCGCCTCTAGTCACTCCTTTCAGCCAGTATGTGAAGAACACGGCCCTGATGAACCTGATGAATACTCTTAAGGGACAGCCTCGCTGGACTACGATAGACAAGGATACATGGAATATGATTCTCGGCAAGATGGGAACTCTTCCTGGGCCTCTTGCGCCGGAGATAGTGGACCTTGCCAAGCAGAAAGGACTTGAATTCTATACAGGTACTCCTCAGGAGGCATTCCCGAACGAACTGGATAAGTTCCGCCAGATGATGAAGGACGAGGGATGGGATGTCGGTCAGGACGAAGAGGAACTCTTCGAGTTCGCTATGCACGAGCGTCAGTACCGCGATTATAAGAGCGGTCTTGCGAAGGAACGGTTCCGTGCAGACCTAGAGGCTGCTAAAGCGAAGGCCGGAGCGCCTGTCATAGTAGAGCGTCCGGTTGTGGAGATGCCTAAGTACGATGTCGATGAGATCGTGAAGAAATATCCTGCGGCAGTGCCGGTGCAGGCTCCTGTAAAGGGACAGCTGATGTGGCAATACGATGTGGATGATGCTTCCTATGCACCTGTTGTCGGTACAGAGGTGGAGGCCGGTTGTCCGATGAGTTTCATTCAGACCTACTACGGATTCGAGGATGTTACTCCGGCTGTCTCAGGACGCATTGTAGCAGTCTGCGCCAAGCAAGGGGATATGGTTGTTAAAGGAGAAATCCTTGCTTTTGTCCAGCCCTAAAGGCCTTTGCTGCTTTTGATGGTGTGTGCTGGAAGCCGACGCTGTTCCATTCTACGCTGCCTTTGTAGTCCTTGAATTCAGACCCGTCAACTCCTTCCGGTGCATACCATTTCCAATTTAGAGTGATTTCCGCCTTGTCTTCCTTTATGAGGTCTGTGAGCGGGAAACTGACATATGCTCCGGCAAGCAGCATCTGCGGATTCTCCTTGGAAAGTACTTCTCCGTATGCATTATGCGTTAGGGTGAATGAATATTTGCCTTCCTCGGCTAAACTTTCGTCCTGGATCAGATTGATGAAATGAGCTGTCTGGCTGTCCTGCTTTACATGGAATGTGATGTACATGTTGAGATAACCTCCGGAGCACCATGCGTCATATATGTCAACGGGATCCTCCACCAGCATTTCTTCTGTAGCTTCCGATTGTGGCACAGAGGGCTTGGTCAGGACTTTTTGTATCCCGTGAAGTCTGATGTCGTAGATGTTTTCTCCGGTCTTCTGGAGTACATCACATATAATCAGCGCCCTTTCATGATCGGAAAGATTGCTCTTACATGTCTGGTCAACTATGTTGAAAATATTTCCTTGGTCGCTTGTAAACTTGTCTTCGGTTATGTTTCCCATGGTTACGTTTCCGTATTTGAGAGTAGTGTCCTCCTCGCAGGAAACAGTCAGGAATAAAGCAGCGAAAGCTGCCAGAAGAGTTTTAGTCTTATAAAATTTCATAATCATCTTTTTCTAGCGGGATATAAGATGCATTGCTTGCCAAATTCGTTGCATTTGCAGATAAATCGGAATAACTTTGTAGAAATTTAACCAGTAATGATAACATTTATCGTATCTATTCTTCTGCTGATTGCAGGTTATTTCCTTTATGGAAAGTTTGTAGACCGTTTTTTTGGTTCTGATCCGTCTCGAAAGACTCCTGCTTATGACCTTCAGGACGGGGTGGACTATATGCCGATGCCCACATGGAAGGTTTTTGTAATCCAGTTTCTGAATATTGCTGGTCTAGGCCCTATCTTCGGAGCCATCATGGGGGCCGCTTATGGTCCGGCTGCATATCTCTGGATAGTCTTCGGGTGTATTTTTGCCGGAGCCGTCCATGATTTCTTTGCAGGCATGATGTCGTTGAGGAATTCAGGAGTAAATATGCCCGATATTACGGCGAAGTATCTGGGGAAGGGAATGAAGACTGTGATGAATGTAGTAGTGTGTTTTCTGCTTCTTGCCGTCGGAGTGTCTTTTGTGAGTGGTCCTGCAGACCTTATGCAGAATCTGACCGGATTAAGCAAGGAGGTGTGGCTTTACATTATTTTTGCCTACTATCTTCTTGCGACTCTTCTTCCGATTGATAAGATTATCGGAACAATATATCCTTTCATGGGAGCTGCCTTGCTGTTTATGGCGGTGGGAGTTGGTGTCATGCTGGTTGTCGGTGATATTACCGGTGCTCATGAGATGATTGAACTTACTCCTTCAACTTTGAAGAACTGGCACTTCGATCCTGCAGACAATATTCTTGTGCCGATGCTATTCATTGTTGTCTCGTGTGGTGCAATTTCCGGATTTCATTCCACTCAGTCACCCCTGATGGCACGATGTCTCAAGAATGAGAAGTATGCACGTCCTGTATTCTACGGTGCCATGATCGCGGAAGGTATTGTGGCAATGGTGTGGGCTACTGCAGCGATTGCATATTTCGGGGGCCCGGAAGGTCTTAACGATGCCATGCAGAATCATGGTCTTACTCCGGCTATAGCTGTCGATCAGATATGCAGGAGCTGGCTTGGAAAGGTCGGAGCTGTCATTGCTATAATCGGCGTTGTAGTATGTCCTATCACTTCTGGTGATACGGCATTCCGCAGTCTTCGCCTGACTCTTGCTGATTTTTTCAAGAGCGACCAGAAGCCCATCATGAAGCGACTTATAATCAGTATCCCGATTTTTGCCGTTGCGTTCTTCTGCTGCAAGATGAATTTCTCTACGGTGTGGAATTATGTGGGCATAGGAAATCAGCTGCTTGCAACATTAGTGCTTTGGACAGGTGCCGCATACCTGATTACACGAGGCAAGCCTCACTGGATGTGCTCAGCTCCGGCTTCATTCCTTACCTTCGTATGTGTGAGCTATTTCCTTATGGCACCATTCAAGAATGGAGGCCTCCATCTGAATCCGAATGTAGGCTATGCAGCCGGAATCGTAGCTGCTCTGGCTTTGCTGGTTTTCTTCATCCTTAAGGCTAGACGGAGATCCATTTAAGAAGCGGCTTGATTCATATAACGAAAACACCTGATCGCTCAGATCAGGTGTTTTTTTCTTGAAGGCTTTCCGATCAGCTGGATGTCGAATCCTTCGATCTTGTAGCCCTTGACTCTCTTGCGGCTCAGGTGCGACTCTATCAGATGCACCAGTTCGTCGTCTATGACATCCCTGAACGTGTGGTTCTCATGGTCATAGAAGTGGATGTGCTTGAAGGTGTTTACGTCGAAGTACATCTTGTTGTTTGAACTCATCCTGTAGTGGTAAACGCCAAGCATTGCCATGTGTGTAAGGATGTTATAGACAGAAGCCACGGTTACTTTCGCATGGCCTTTTTCCTTTATGGCCTCGGTGACCATGTCTGCACATGCATGTCCGAGGGATATCATCGCCTCATGTACGGCCAGTCTCTGAGGAGTGGCCTTTAAGGAGTGCTTATGCAGGATGGCCTTGAATTCTTCAAGGTCCGGACATTTGTGTGTGTTGTTCATATGGCTTTAATATGTCAGGACGCAAAGGTATGCATTTACTCCCAACACTCCAAATAAATTTGAAATTTTCTAAATTAAAAATAGTTTTTAAAATAACGTTTTAAGTGGTAATTTTGTGGCCGTTTTAATTATTGCACACATAGGTATGAAGAATATTTTTAAAGGCTATCAAAGATATGCCCTTGTGACCGGAGCCGCCTCCGGCATGGGACGCATCTATTGCCAGCGGCTGGCGCTGATGGGTTACAATATAGTTGCAGTGGATATCAACCGGGCAGGTCTGGAGGAGACGATGCGTATCGTAAATGATCAAGTGGCTGTTTCTGATACTATCTCAGCAGAGTTCAAGTCTGCATTTAAAGCAATTTCCCTGGTTCAGGACCTGTCGTTGAAAGAGGCTGCTGATATTATCTTTGATAAGGTGTCTGAGTCGGGCTGCGATGTGGAGGTGCTGGTAAATAACGCCGGAATAATGTATTGTCAGGGCATAGCCGAGACATCCGAGCGGATGCTGCATTTGATTATGGCCGTCCATATGACTACTCCGCTGATGCTTTGCAGGAAATTTGTCGTAGGAATGAAGGAAAGGGGGTGCGGTTATATCCTGAATATATCGTCTCTTGCATCCTGGATGATATGGCCGGGTATAGGCATGTACGGTGCCACAAAACGTTTTGTCAAAAATTATTCACGTGAACTCAGGATTGAGTGCCAGAAGACGGGAGTAAGTGTCACCAACGCTTATTTCGGAGCGGTAGATACTCCTCTGGTGCCTTTAAAGGATAGCCTGAGGAAGCTTGCTCGTGCACTTGCTGTAATGATACGTCCTGAAAAGGCGGTCGATAAGGCCTTGAGAGCTACATTCAGAAGGCGCAAGGGGGTTATGCCGGGGCTTCTGAACAAGATATTCAAGCCTCTCTGTGTCATTATGCCGGATTGTCTTCTGGGATGGATATATAGAAAGGCGAAGCCTTATCTGATGAAAGGCTGATAATTCCATGAAAATGATTATATTTGCAGGTTGTTGAAAATTTAGGGAATTATGGAAAGAGTCAAATGTCTTATAGTCGGAGGAGGTCCTGCTGGATATACCGCTGCTGTTTATGCTTCAAGAGCGGACATAGCTCCAGTGCTTTACGAGGGTGTGCAGCCGGGCGGACAGCTTACGACAACGACTGATATAGAGAATTATCCTGGCTTCGAGAACGGAATCAACGGCCAGGAGCTTATGTCTGCAATGAGAGCTCAGGCAGCTCGACTTGGAGCAGATCTGCGTACAGGTGCCGTGACTTCAGCTGATCTGTCGCAGCGTCCTTTCAAGGTTGTAATCGACGGAGAAAAGGAAATCGAGGCTGAGACCCTTATTATAGCTACCGGAGCTACTGCTAAATACCTCGGGCTTCCTTCTGAGGTCAAGTACAGAGGTCTGGGAGTTTCTGCATGCGCTACATGCGACGGGTTCTTCTATAGGAAGAAGACTGTAGCTGTGGTCGGTGGTGGCGACACTGCATGTGAGGAGGCAACTTATCTTGCAGGACTTTGCAGGAAAGTCTATATGATTGTACGCAGAGACGTGTTGAGAGCTTCCGAGGCTATGCAGGAGCGTGTCAGAGCTACCGAAAATATTGAGATACTATGGAACTGCAACACTCAGGAGGTCCTTGGAGACGATTATGGAGTTACAGGAGCAAGGCTTGTAAGGAATAATGGCGAGGTTTTTGATATCGCTGTGGACGGCTTTTTCCTTGCCATCGGCCATCATCCGAATTCTGAGCTTTTCAGCCAGTGGGTGCATGTGGACAAGGAAGGCTACATCATCACTGACGGACGCACATCCAAGACCAATGTAGAGGGAGTTTTCGCAGCGGGAGACGTGCAGGATCCTCTCTATAGACAGGCAATTACGGCAGCAGCTTCCGGATGCCGTGCTGCCCTTGATGCCGAGAAATTTCTGAAAATGAAGTAAGTATGAAATTAAGGAACGTATTTCTTTCTTTTATGGCCCTTGTGGCTGTGTGTTCGTGCAAGACCGAGTACGAGGCTTTGCTCAATAGCAATGACTCAGATGCCAAATATGAGGCTGCATTCAAATATTTCAATGAGAACAAGTTTTCCAAGTCGGCTGCATTGTTCGAGTCTCTCTCTGTCCTGACGGATGGCACGGAGCGTGATGACACAGTGAAGTATTACTGGGGATTGAGCAATTACAGGTATAAGGACTATTATACGGCCGAGACTAACTTCGAGAAGTTTCTGGAAAGCTATCCGAGAAGTCCGTTTGCTTCTGAAGCAAGATATCTCCGTATAGATTGTCTCTACCGTCAGACCCTTCGATATGAGCTGGACCAGACCCCTACATATAAGGCGATGAACGAAATTTCAGAGTATATTCTCGAATTCCCGAACACTACCCATATGCAGGAATGCCGTGATATGCTCATGGATTTGGGAGGACGTCTCGACAGGAAGGCATATGAAGGAGCCCTTCTTTATTATAAGATGGAAGACTATCTTGCTTCACGCGTAGCTTTCCGCAACGTTCTTAAGGATGATGCTGATAATGCGTATCGAGAGGATATACTATATTATATAGCGATGTCTTCGTATAATTATGCGCGTCTAAGTGTTCCTGCAAAGCAGAAGGAAAGATATCTGGTATTTGTGGATGACTATCTGAATTTTGTGGGAGAGATTCCGGAATCTCATTACAGGAAGGAGCTGGATGCTGTCAATAGAAAGGCTCAGAAAGCTCTCGGAAAGAATGTTGTGGAGACCGGTGACGAGGATAAGACCGAGAAGGAATTCGCAAAAGAGAGAAAGGAACTGAAGAAGGACGCAAAAAAGTAGAAAAATTTTTGAAACCCTGTGCAGATACGGGGGTATAATAAAGTGGAGGGGATTGTTTCCCGCACCCTATAAATATTAATGACAATGGCAAACAAGAAAACACCGGTAAACACACAGACCAGAGACCTTAATGATCTCGCGGCTCCTACAGGAAACATTTATGAAACAGTGGTAATCCTTGCAAAGAGGGCTAACCAGATTGCGATTGCTGAGAAGAAGGAACTCACAAGAAAGCTCGAGGACTTCAAGAACGATCGCGATACCATGGAGGAGGTCTTCGAGAATCGCGAGCAGATCGAGATTTCAAAATATTATGAAAGGCAGCCAAAGCCAAGCCTCGTGGCTATCGAGGAGTTCAAGGATGGCGGCATTTCATACAGAATGGCAAAGCAGGACGAGGAGTAGCAT
>JAEIGA010007276.1_pt1 | contig 16827 bp, 10 predicted proteins | sample 9270691 | NCBI WGS metagenome assembly JAEIGA01 (sample SAMN17057246, study PRJNA624740) | gut metagenome | biome: biome; isolation source: fecal sample | host: Bos grunniens | place: China: Xizang | collected 2019
CATCCGGAAGGCACACCTGAAAAGACATTCGTGAAGGCTACTTTGGACAAACGCTTCCCGGACATGGAAAGCGCCCAGGCGTTCCTCGAAAAATGCATCGGAGCATCGTTTACAATTTCTGACATCGAGAAGAAGGAAGGAACCAGGACTCCGGCAGCTCCATTTACGACATCGACACTTCAGCAGGAGGCCGCCAGAAAGCTCCGACTTTCTGTCAGCCAGACCATGAGCATCGCTCAGAAACTGTACGAGCACGGACTCATCACATACATGCGTACCGACTCGACCAACCTTTCATCACTTGCGATCGGCACCGCAAAGCAGTTCATCTGCGATAATTTCGGTGATGAATATTCAAAAGTAAGACAGTACAGAACGAAGGCCAGAGGAGCACAGGAGGCTCATGAGGCGATTCGTCCTACATATATCGAGAACACAGTCATCGAGGGAACACCTCAGGAAAAGAAGCTATATGAACTGATCTGGAAGCGCACTGTAGCATCACAGATGGCAGATGCGCGCATCATGAGAACAGACATAAAGGTTGCCTCTGACAAGTGTGAGGAGAAGTTCAATGTGCAGGCCAGCCAGGTCCTGTTCGACGGATTCCTCAAGCTTTACATGGAGAGCACTGACGAGCCGACTCAGGATGACGAGATGATCATTCTCCCTGAGATGAACATCGGAGACAGAATGTTCGAAAAGGAGATAACAGCCGAGTGCAGATTTACAGCAGCACCGTCACGTTACTCAGAGGCGACATTGGTGAAAAAGCTCGAGGAGCTCGGCATCGGCCGTCCGTCAACATACGCACCGACAATATCGACCTTGACAAAGGGACGCGGATACATCGTAAAGGGAGACAAGACTGGTGAAAAGCACTCAGTGACAAATCTTTCCCTTAAGAACGGCGTCATCAAGAGCAGCGTCAAGACAGAGACTGTAGGAGCAGAAAAGGGACGTCTTCTTCCTCAGGACATCGGTATGATCGTGACCGACTACCTCGTGAAGAATTTCGAGACAATCCTGGACTATGGATTCACTGCAAACGTTGAAAAGGACTTCGACCAGATCGCAGACGGACAGATGATGTGGAACAGCGTCATCAACGAATTCTATGCACCGTTCCATACCAGAATTCAGGATGCTCTCACCAATAGGGAATATAATAACGTAAGCCGAGAGCTCGGAGTGGATCCATCTGATGGACAGCCACTTATAGCACGCTTCGGACAGTACGGTCCATATGTACAGAAAGGTGATGGAGAGGCAAAGCAGTATGCAAGTCTCGCTCCAGGACAACTCATCGAAAGCATCACTCTCGAAGAGGCATTGAAGCTGTTTGAGCTGCCAAGGACTGTGGGACAGCACAACGGCATCAACATCATCTGCACCAAAGGAAAATTCGGTCCATACATCAAGTATGGAGACAAGAACATATCACTTCCGCGTGGTACAGATCCACTCAAGATTGACCTGGACACATGCATCAAGCTGATCGAAGACAGTCTGAGCAAAAAGACCGGAGGCATCATCGCCGAATATACAGAAAGCGACATCCAGGTCATCGACGGAAGCTACGGTCCTTACATCAAGCATGCAGGAAGCAACTATAAGATTCCCAAGGACATAGACCCTGCCGCTCTGAACGAGGACAAGTGCAAGGAGATCATCGCGAACTCGGAACCTCCAGGTCGCCGCAAGAAGAGGAAGTAGCAGATCTCTTCACCTTCAGTTCTTCTTCTATTTCCGACATCCGGGAAGTGGTCAAAGGATAAAATCTGATGAGTATCATGGCTATGACTGCAATGCAGGCCGGGATGATGCTCATAAGGAGATTAAGACCTGTAAGGGCCTCTGCCGTCTGTATGCTGCCCTCAGCTGTCTGATAGCCGAATGCCGCAAGCAGCCACATGACCATTGCGCCTCCGAATGCTCCGCCGAATTTCTGAGCCATGGAACTTGATGAAAAAATGAGTCCTGTCGAGGCTGTTCCATATCTGTACTCGGAATAATCAGCAACATCAGCATACATGCTCCACAAGAGTGGAGAGATAATTCCTGTAAACACGCTTATCAGCACCTGGAGAAGAATCATCATGATGAAGCCTGTCTGGTTCACAGGGATGAAAAAGAACGCTACGGAAAGTACCGCAAGAGCAAGCATCGAGTAAAAGAATGTGTTCTTCTTGCCGATACGGACTGAAAGAGGCGCGGCACAGGCTACGCCTGCCATGTTCGAGATTTCTCCCACCGAAAGGAACAAACCGGCATAGAAGATCACTGATAATCCTCCGAAGACCAGATGAGAATCTGCCGGGATATAATCCTTGAAGAAGTAGGCTACAGTCGAGCCTCTCAATGTCATGAACAGATTAGAGCAGAGGGCTGCACAGACAAGAATCCAGAAAGGAGTATTTCTGAAAAGTGATTTCATATCCTGCAGTACGGACTCTGAAGCACGGGTGCTTACCCTCTCACGTGTCAAGGCGAATGTAATGACAAAGAGGATGACACAGACAACAGCCACAACACCCATCGACGCCTGCCAGCTGGCCTGCTGAGTCATCGAACCGCCGAACCACTCCACCATAGGCTCCCAGGTGAACAACACGATGAAACTACCGATATATGCGAAGAACATCCTGTAGGAAGAGAGCGATGTCTTTTCAGAGCTTTTATCGGTCATGACTCCCAACATGGCGCCATATGGGACATTCAAGCCCGTGTATAAGGTCATCATAAGAATGTAGGAGACATAGGCATAGATCAGCTTTGCCTGCGGTCCCCAATCGGGCGTGGTGAAAAGAAGCACGCCGCCCAAGGCAAAGGGAACAGCCATGAAAAGCAGGTATGGACGATACTTTCCCCATCTGGTGCTTGTCCTGTCAGCAATCACACCCATCATGGGATCCGATACTGCATCCCAGACCCGCGTCACAATCAGCAACAAGGCAACCTGGTCCAATGTCAGTCCGAAGACATTGGAATAAAAGAACGGAAGATAGTACGAAAATATCTTCCAGAACATCGAAGAGGCCATGTCTCCAAATCCATAGCCGACCTTTTCTGCAAATCTCACTTTAGTCATCAGAAAGTTCCTTTAACAGTTCCACACACATTCTACCATTGTGGTAAGGGCATTTCCAGAACCCTGCCTTGTCTTCCTTTCGGTTGACCGTCCCGTCCGGCATCCTGCTCCAGAACCATTCTCCGCCCTCATGATCCACGATCCGATCCCGGATATATTCCCAGATCGCGGCACACATATCCATCCATCTGAGTTCTCCGCTTCTGCGATACATCTTCATCAGTCCTACAGCTGCTTCCGCCTGTACCCACCAATGCCGTTCCTCGTCCCAAAAGCCTGAATCATATCTGTATACAAGGCTGCCGTCTTCCCTGAAACCGTCCACGCATGCCTTGACAAGATTATCCGCAAGTTCATGATATGACCTGTCCGAAGCGCCCGCAGCCTGTGCTGCCTCACATATCAGCCATGAAGCTTCAATATCGTGGCCATACGAGATCTCCGAGTCCTGCCTCTGCCATGAAGAATCAAAGAAAGAACCCAGATGGCCAGTTGCAGGATCATATATCCGGTCACGGAATATATCCAGCAGACGCATCACCGCTCTGCCCACCTCCTTGTCCGAAGTCAGGAGGTAAAGGTTTGTATATGGCTCCAGAATGTGCAGATGGGTATTCATGGTGAACACAGCATTCATATCCTTATCGCTCAGTCTGACGTCCTCAATGGGAGACCAATCTGCAGACAACGCCTCTACATAGCCGCCCCTGCAGGCATCCCAGGCCTTGTCTTCCAGACATCTGAACATCTGCATCGCAAGACATTCCGCATCCTTGGAACCACGTGCAAGAGCATACTCTGAAAGCGCATAGATGGCGAAGCCTATGGCATAGCTCTGCTTCTTGTCTGCAATGACCTCACCGCCGGGCGAAACAGCCCACCAGACACCTCCATTGTCCTTGTCGACAAAAGCGGAGGTCACATATCCGTATAGCCTGTCTGCCAGCGTGCCTGAACGCTCATCCTTCAGATAACGTGAAACAGCGGAAAACATCCACAGCATCCGGAAGGCCATGACGGCTCCCACAGGAGCTTCCGGATGCGATGTGCCGTCAATGTCGACACGTCCCGGGAAACGTCCGTCGGCCCCGACAAGACGCTCCCAGAACGGAAGAATATTACCCGTAAGTTCCTTTTCTATCGTTTTTCTCATGCTACCGGGCAGGATTTACTATATAGCAGAACCTGTAGCTGCTTCGCCAGAAATTATCGTAGAAGTTCGATCCACCGATTTCCTGCGCCGCATTCGGAAGATTGAAGACAAACACCATATTGTCCCACTCATCTGTCTCGAAAGTCATTGTCGAGGTAATGTTCCTGTTGGTGATCTTCATCTCGTTGGTAGTGAGGTCAAGAATCCAGGTCGACTCACCCGGAGGCAGAAGATGTCTAAGGCGAGGAGTCATGTCAAGAGGATTGTCTTCCGGATATTCTCCCGGCCATACGCCCTTGAACTCACCCCAAAGGCCATCCGGCCCGGCCGCGTTGGTTATTGTGCCGGTAAACTTGCCGTCCACCATTTCCGGATTCATGTCGATTGTGATGATATTGTCGAGCTCCGGAGAGAAATACAGACCGAATTCAGCTCCATTCATCGGAGTTCCCCAAGATCCTGTACCACAGCCTGAGATATTCTGGTCGACATATATCTTGGCATCGATAACCTTCCATACACCGGCATAAAAAGCATCATATGGTTTAAGGATAATGGTCCAGTCCACTGATTTTCCTGTCTGGGAAGTGACACGTATGACTGCCTTCCTCTGAGGATTGTAGAAGTCCAGCACTGCATCCTGGCCAAGGTCAGAATGGGCATAGGCAGACAAGGCTATGGACTCTACCTTGACTCCGCTCCACGGATAATCATCGGTCTTGTTTATGAACAGAGTGACTTCTCCATGAGTATCATCCACACGAAAGATTTCAGGCTTTCCCAGCTGTCCGAACACGCGGATATCAAGAATGGAGCACTCATTGCTCGGAATATGCCTGTTGATTTCCTTAGTGCAGCAGACCGCAAGAAGCAAAGGCATGATGAATATTATAAAAGCACGTCTCATATCATTACAAATTAGGGTTCAGGTCTATTTCCCTCTGAGGTATAGGGAAGAATGCCGTTTCCATTTCCGAAAGTCCGGAAGCCTTCATGTCCGTAAGCGTGACACTTGCCGTACGTCTGAGATCATACAGGCGGTTGCCTTCAAAAGCAAGTTCCAGAGCTCTTTCCTTTATGACCTCTTTTCTGTATACTTCCGCATCAAGCCCAGCTGGCAGAGGTGTCAGTCCGGCCCTCTCCCTGATCCTGTTCAGAACAGGAAGGCCATCTACAGGTCCTGCCGCTTCTGCATATACGAGTGCAATGTCAGAGAATCTGATCAGATATGGCCTTGCACTGGTCCTCTCGCCCACAAAATCCGGATCCACATACTTGGCCGTAAAGTAACCCTGCACCTGATTCGGCACGATAGGATTGCCTGTCGCATCATAGATGTTATTATGAATCAGCTCAGTCCTTCTCTTATCCACGGCACTGAATCTGTTCTCCACAAAATCAGCATTGCAAAGGAACACGCCCCAACCGTTTCCGTTGGCTTTCTGAAGCGACCCGTCCGAATACTTTATATAAAACGGAATCGAGCTGTTCGAAGGCAGGAACATCAGAGGCAGTTTTGAATAGTTACCCTCCTGGGTACCTGAGCGCTCATTAGGCATAATGAAGATGTGCTCCGGTCCGTCCGGATGATTGACATCATAGATATGTCTGAGGTCCTCATCGAAATCATAGTATTCCTTGTAGTCGTTTATGACCTTTCCGGCATAGAACGCACTGCTGTCATACATTTCGCTGACAGCCACATCCATGTCATTATACAGATAGGCCTTGTTTTCCTTGGCGGAGGCAACTGTGAGATATGTCTTTGCCAGAAGAGACTCGGCAGCGACCTTATCTGCACGGCCGAACTCCTTCTTCACGCCAAGAAGTGAGATCGCCCTCCAGCAGTCCTCACGAATAAGATTGAAGAGTTCATCCAGATTTTCGGCCATAGGTGCAGTTGTCATGGACAGTTCACTCACAGCAGCCTTATGCACCGGAACCTTACCGAAATTGCGCATAAGGTTAAAATAGTTCCATGCTCTGAGGAAATAAGCCTCTCCGCTTATCCTCTTCTTTGCATCGTCCGGCACAGAGGCCGCATCAATGTTGGCAAGCACGGAATTGGCTCTGTTGATGGCGATGTAGCAGAACTTGAAATAGTACTCGAGCTGCTCTGTCTCGTTTGTGCAGATCCAGTTTTCCAGCTGATACACATCGCCGGCCTCGTCCGTCTTCGGACTCATGGTCTCGGTGGGAATATCTCCCAGATAGAAGATTCCTCTTGAGTATTCCAGGAAGGTCAGGGCATTATATGCATACAGAAGGCCGGAGGTAGCATCTTCTTCCGACTTGTAGAAATTCTCATTCGAATAAAATCCGTATGGCTTTTCATCCAGGCTGCAGGCACTCAGGCATAGTGCGGCAGCCAATATCATCAATATATAGTTCTTCATCTTCATCGCATTAGAAATTTACATCAACACCTAAAGACCACCTGATCAGCTTAGGATAACCGCCCCAATAGATACCGTCCACTCCCACTTCAGGATTGTATCCTTCGAATGAGGTGAAAGTGTAGACGTTGTCCACATCGGCAAACACTCTGACACTCTGAAGCACATCCTTGAAATTGAAAGTATATCCCAAGGACAGGTTCTGTATCCTCAGGTATGAGCCATCCTGAATGAAGTAGTCGGAAAACAGATAGCTTCGGGTGGAGTTGAGGCTCGGATAATCATCAGTAGGATTGTCAATCGTCCATCTCTTTACCTTGACACGCGGATCGTAGGTATAGCCGTTGTATATGACGTCATTGCCGAATACTCCGTTAAGGAAAACAGAAGCATCAAAGCCCTTCCACCTCATGCTCAGGTTGAGGCTGGCGGTGAAATCCGGATTAGGGTTTCCGATGACACATCTGTCCTTTTCATCAATCGCATAGTCACCGTTCAGGTCTACATACTTGAGCTCACCCGGCATATCCTTGCCGTCATTGCTCATGAAACCAGGATCCTGGCCTTTCTGGATGATTCCGTCAACTCTGTATCCATAGAAGGAATACATAGGGTAGCCGACCGCATATATACAAGGGGTTGCATTGAACGTGTCAAGCGACGAACCACAGAACTCATACTGCATGCCTGTGGCAGGATCGATGTTAAGACCGCTTGAAACAGCATTTCCAAGTCCTGTGACCTTGTTCCTGTTCATTGAGAATATCAGGGTTCCCGAAAGCGAGAAGTCCTTTCTGTTGATGATGTTTGCATCCACCGTTACCTCGAATCCCCTGTTCAGGATGCTTCCGTCGTTGACCCACATCTTGTCATATCCGCTGGAAAGCGGCAGGTATTTCTCCCTGAGCAGGTCTGTCGTGTACTTTTCATAATAGTCAAATGTGATTCTAGGACCGTTTCCCTTGAGTGTGATGTCGGCACCGATGTTGAACTGACTGGTCGTTTCCCACTTCAGCTCCGGATTTGATATTCCGCCCCAAAGGACATAGCGGTCATTGGCTCCTTCTCTTCCGACTTCGTATCCCGGGCCCACGGCAGTCTGCCACTTTCCTCCGGACCAGTACTTTTCCGTACCGAAACGGTTGAGGGTCTGATATGGAGAGATGCCCTGATTGCCGGAAAGTCCGAAGCTGGCTCTGATCTTCATCTCCTCAAAGACAGCATTGCCTTTCATCCACTCCTCGTTATGCATCTTCCAGCTCACTGCTGCCGAAGGGAAATATCCCCACTTGTTATGCTGTCCGAACTTTGATGATCCGTCGGCACGCATGGTCACAGTAAGCAGGTACCTGTCATCGTAGGCATAATTGGCACGTCCGTAGAAGGACAGCATCCTGCTGTCGGAGAATGAATTGGATATGTAGTTCTTTTCCGGGTCACCGGCACTCATGTCCTCATTCTGCAAAGCGTCATTGACAAATCCATAAGCCGTTGCATACAGACCTCTTGCAAGAGCCGAATCGAATGAGTGTCCTGCCATTGCAGAATACGTATGCCTGTCGTATGTTCCGGAATATGTGAGATAAGTCTCGGTAAGGACATCCTGAGATGACCATGTGTTCATCTGGGCACGACCCTTCAGGTCATATGCGTCCTGAGATGTATTTGAAGCATGATAGACATCCTGAACGCTTGAAAGGTAGCTGTAGTTGAGCTGTGACCTAAGTTTGAGACCCTTCATAAGTTCCGCTTCCACAGCAAGCGAGGCGATGATATCCTTTCCTTCTGTAATGTTCTTCACGTTTTCGGTCGCCACCAGAGGATGTCCGAAATCCGTTTCCGAAGTCAGATAATATTCCCCGTTCTCACCGTATACAGGCCACAGAGGATTACGTCCGTATTCAAGACCGTTATTGGCGTTTCTGCGATGGAAGGAAAGGATGGAAGATGCCTGGACAGTCACAGCCTTCGAGAGATGGTAGGTCGAATTGAAGTTGACATTGGTCTTGTTGAAACTGTCCTTTATATATACACCCTGGTCATCGAAATAGTTGAGGCTCAGATTCATCGAAGCCTTATCGGTAGAATATGCAACGGAAGCCGAAGAATTGTTGACTACTGGAGTGCGGAGAGCGACATCCGCCCAGTCAGTATTGCTCCATTTGCCTTCCTCTATTTCCAGAAGTGAAGGATAATAGATGCCGTTTGTATAAGCTCCGATATATATAGGAGACAGGCCTGCATTGACAAGCTCCTCATTGGCAATCTGCGCCATGAGCAGAGGATCTGTCCAGATGTTGAGAGGCTCTGTAAAATGTCCTACGGTCGTCTGATGCTTGACATTTACCGAGGTCCTGCCCTTTTCAGCCTTCTTGGTCTGAACAAGGATGACACCATTGGCTCCGCGTGAGCCGTAGATGGCGGCAGCAGAGGCATCCTTCAGGATCTCGATCGACGCGATATCTGACGGATTGATCTGCGACAGGTTTCCGGCCTCTCCGAGAGGGAAGCCATCCACCACTATCAAAGGCGTATTGGAACCATTGAGGGAACTGTTTCCTCGGATTCTTATTATGGAACCGGCACCCGGATCCTGCGAGGTGTTCATTACCTGAAGTCCAGCGGCTCTTCCCTGAAGAAGTCCCTCTACGGAATTGCTGGTCCGGTCCTGCAGTGCATCCATCTTGACTGATGCGACGGAACCTGTGAGGTCACTTTTCTTCATGCTGCCATAACCGACCACGACAGCATCCTCGAGCATCTGACTGTCGACCTCCAGTTCGATATGGTAATCAGCCCTGCCCCGCTCGACAGTCACATTGATGGTCTTGAATCCAAGACACTCCACGCAAAGGACTGATCCCTCCGATGCCGTAATAGAAAAATGTCCGTCAACATCAGTTACTGTACCGGACTGTGTCCCCCGCACATAAACAAGAGCTCCCGTCACCGGCTCCCCCGAGGAAACCACCGTTCCGGAGATACTTCTTTGCGCCGAAGCGGTCAATGCCGATGCCAGCAAGGCCGCAACAGACAGGATAAATACAATCAGTCTTCTCATAGTATTTTATTTTTTATTTTCCAGATAATCAGACAGATACACAAAAACACCAGCACTCCACCCCAGCATCTCCGGAGTCTCGTATTCAGCATCTACGTCTGCGAAGATGTCAGTCACATCATATTTTTCCCATAGCGTACCTGTGCGTCTGTAAATGCGACATATCGAATTGACATATTTTTCAGCAAGACGCGCCGCGTCCGAACTTAATCTATAGTTTTCAAGGCCTCGCACTGCCATATATGCTCCCGGAGCCCAGCCGTAAGGCCAAGACCACTGGTAGTCATATCCATAGTCTCCTTCTGCACACATGGCAAGTCCGAAGCTGCATTCCAGACGTGCCAAAGCGGCTTCTGCCAGGGCCTGTGCATCATCGGCATCCGGAACGCCGGCAGCAAGCAGGTTGAAGACCGCGGCTGAAACAACAGGACTCCTGGTTCCCGACACATGATCATAGTCATAGTAAAGACCGTCATCGCCCTTCATATATCTGTCCATGAGTTCCTTTCTCCGGCCAGCACGCGTAGACCAAAGCTGCTCGTCACCACCTCCGAGAATCTTCGAAAATCTTCCCATCAGACGTTCATAATGATAGAGGTTTGCATTCAGGTCGACTGGACAGAAGTCCTCACACCGGCGCAGGAAACGGGGATTGAAATCCCATCCTGACTCAGCCTCCGCCGCGAAATGTCTTCCCATGCGCAGCATGTCCTCATGTGTGGCGCAGTCTGACCTGAAATCATGACACAGTCTTTGCGAAGCGGTATTCACGAACTCCTCCGCCAGAGCATCATCAGCTGAAGACGAATAGGCAGAAAGTCCCACAGAGGTGCCTCTTTGCGTCACCCAGAAGTCATATTCCTTGGCAATTACATCATAGGCACGTGCCAGCCAGAGCGTGTCCCCGGTCGCATCGAAGACAGACTCAACCATCCACGCCAGATATGGTGGCTGAGAACGGTTGAGATACCATGTCCTGCTGCCGTTAGGCATGTAGCCATGCTTCTGAATGAGATACATCATGTTCTCCACATTACCTGCAGCCAGCTCTGTCCTTCCGTCCCTCAACAGCCCTTCGTTGGTGAAGAAAGTGTCCCAGTAATACATCTCCTGAAAGGTTCCTTCCGGGCATGGCACGGTGTAAGGACACGGCAAGCCGAGCAGAGTTCCTTCGTCCTCCGGATTGTAACGCACAGTGCTGTCCCATGATGAGCTGATGTATTCCCGGACATCCTCCACCTGGGCGCAGCCGAATGTCACCACAAGTGACAATATGAATGGTATCTTATTCATAAATTCCTTTTATTTCACTCTCAAGAAGAATGTTGTCTGCATCAGCAAAGTTCTTGAAATCCTCTTCCGACACACATCCGGGATACGGGCCGTAAAAATGTGTCGTGCCCTGGTTCCTCCACACAAGCACATAGGCAGGAGCCAGCCCCTTGAATGAAGCAGCAAGGTTCTTCGTCCACCACTGCGGCTGGCTGGTATTGCACTCCAGACCGGTCTCTGTAAATGCGAAAGGCTTGTTCTTGATGTAGGAAATATGGTTGAGCAGACGCATCAGCCTGATACCGTTTTCAGGCAAAGTCCAACCCGGTCTTTCATAAGCATCGATGCCCAATATGTCCACCCATTCGCTGCCAGGCCAGAAATTCAGGTATGCGCTCTGCGATGAAACGATGTCGGTACTGAACACATAGAGGATATTATGCAGTCCCTTGGTGTCACGCAGATACTCCACGGTGAACTTCCACAGTGCCACGAACTGCTCCGGAGTGCAATTGCCGTTTCCCCACCAGAAGCCGCTTCCAGAATGTTCATGCCATGGGCGGAAAAGCACAGGAATATACTCCTGGCCGACCTTCAGACTGCCGATGAACTCGGCGACCTTGTCGAGATAGCCGCAGAACTTTTCATGAAGGTCACCTCCAGGAATGATCCTGAAGACAGCCTCGGTATTGTCCCATGCCGTCCCGTCGGTAACCGGATTGGTAGTGTGCCAGCTCAATGTGGAGATGCCACCTCTTTGATATGACTGCATGATAAGTTCCCTGATGGAAGAGAAGCTGTCTCCGTCGATGTTGACATCCTTGCCGAGCTCGATCTCCGCAAGATCCCATCCGATGACGGCAGGATAATCTCCGCAGATGCTCTTGATGTCGGATCGCCCTGCCTCGCCGGACCAGCCTATTCCATAAAGGGTGGAGCACTGATGTCCGAACATGGTCTTTCCTTCCTTGGAAAGTCTGTCGATGTTATCAAGAAGATTCCTTGTCTGCACTGTGGCATCAGGATCGACATATACCTTGGCCTCCTGCTGTACAGGGGGATAGGGATTATATACCTCTCTGGAACAAGCGCAGAACAATGCAGCAAGCCACAGGAGCAAAATATAAATACGTTTCATATCATCTTACATTATATCATTAACAACCAATATATCCTCTTCCGCTACCATCCTCCTGAAATCTTCCTCGGAGCTGTGGCCCTTGAAAGGAGCGAAGAAATGGTTTTCCATCTCCTGGGAGTTTCTCCACAAAAGCACCCAGGACAATCCGTTGCCCCTGACAGACGGAAGGAGATATTCTGTCCACCAGTTATCCAGGAAGACGGATTCAAGTCCGGTTTCAGTAAGAGCCGCAATCTTGTGATGTTCCATTGCAAGATTGCCGACAGTCCTGGCCATGTCAGCCATTCCCTTGAGAAAATCCCAGTCCTGGGGTCTGTGATAGGCATCCCATCCCATGATATCCACCCACTCGTCACCAGGATAGCGCAGCATGTATTCCTCCTCACTCCAGAAGATGTCGGTTGAATATGCATACAGCATGTTATGCACTCCCGATGTGAACATATATTCAACCGTCCACTGCCAAAGTCTCTTGTAATCCTCCGGCTGGCAGGAAAGCGCTCCCCACCAGAATGCGCCTCCGGTGTTCTCATGATAAGGGCGAAATACTACTGGTATGCAATCTCCCTGCGCATCCTTCAGAGATTTCATGAAATCGGCCAATTTATCCATCCAGCCCCTATACTGTTCATGGCAACTTCCGCCCGGCAGGATTTCCCTGACCACATTTCCTCCGGACAGGTCCCATGAAGAGCCTCCGGTCACGGGGTTGCGCATATGCCATGAAAAAGTGATTACACATCCCATTTCATCTGCCATGAACGCCGCCTGACGCATCTTTTCGAAAGGAACTCCGTCAAGATTGCAGCTGTCGCCCAGCTCCAGCCCGCCAAGATCAAAACCCATCACTGCCGGATAAGAGCCACACACCTCCATTATATCGGACCTTCCCTCCTCATATTCCCAGGCATGGCCATACATGAGGTCATCCTGATGACCTATCATCACTCCTCTATCCCTCAACTGTGCCAGACGCCCGTACAACTGTGCGACCTGAGGCTCCGCCTGGGGGTCGCATGGGATATATCTCTCCTTGCATCCTGCCGACAGGCACACTGCCAGCAGAACAAACAACATATTTCTCATATTATGATCTTGTTCTTCTTGTAATAGCTTCTGAATTCCTTCGGCGTGATGCCCCTCTTCGCCTTGAATATCCTGTTGAAATTGGACAGGTTGTTGAATCCGCATCGATATGCGATCGAGGCAATGGTCTCGGAAGGCTCATCGACAAGCATCCTTGCAGCACTGCCTATCCTGATGTTATTCAAACAGTTGACAAAGCTGAATCCTGTCCTTGCACGGATGAATCTTGCAAATGACGGCACACTCATGTTTACTAGGGCGGCGGCCTCCTCTAGGGTCAGTTTCCTGTGGTAGTTACTGTTCAGATATTCCATGATCACACCGATATTCTTGCTGTCGTAGAACTCATGATAGGAACTGAACTTCGAATTTGACAGCACTCTGTAGTTGTCGTCATGGGCCATCACGTTCAGCAGAGAAAGAAACATAAGGAAAGAGTTGAATCCGTCCTTGCTGGCGAGAATCTGCTGGATGATGGCACCGCTCTGCCTTATGACCTGCTCCGAAAAAGCAATGCCGTTCTGGCCGTCCTGGAACATCTTCCTGATGGGGGCAAAATGCTTCTTATCCAGAAATCCGCCCTGCGACAGCAGGTCGGGCGAAAACTGTATGGTCACTTCGTATATCTCCCTGCTTTCGGACTTGTCGCCGTTCTTCCACGTATGCTCCAGATTGCTGCCGGTGATAAGCACCATCTCCAAATCACCGATTTCCTCCACATTGTCACCCACGACCCTCACCGCTCCGCGTGCTCCTGTTATGAAGTTGATTTCACACTCGGGATGAACATGAACAGGAAAATTGAAGTCCGTCTTCCTTCTTTCAAAGATGACAAAGATGTCGTCATTCGAAATCGGGGGGAATTCCGTAAATATATTCTTTGAATAATTCATTTATCTATCCTCTTCTGTTATGAATGGAGAATTTGCATCGATTATCGCATTGAGGCGCTGCACCGACGTATGAGATGTCAGCCCGTCGTTGCCGCTGTTCATGCAGTAGTCCACCAGACGGTCTATCGTAGAAGTCGCCACATGCATCCTGGTGTCGCTGGACGCATAATACAGGTATACAGAACCGTCTTCGTCCGCTATCCAGCCATTGGCAAAAAGCACATTGCTCACATCACCGACCCTCTCCTCTTCCATTGGGGCAAGGACATATCCCGGAGGGGCGGCAATAACCTTTGCAGGATCCTCAAGTGATGTCATATACATATAAAGGACATATCTGAGACCTGCCGCACAGTTCCTTACACCATGAGCAAGATGCAGCCATCCTGACGGAGTCTTCAAAGGCTGTGGACCCTCGCCGTTCTTGCTTTCCTTTATTGTGTGGTAAAGCCGGCTGTCCAAGATCAGTTCCTCCTTGATCTGCGCATTGCACATATCGTCGACCAGGGCAAAGCCAATGCCCATTCCCTCGCTTCCAGCCTCGATGAATCCAGCCTGCGGCCTTGTATAAAGTGCATATCTGCCATTGACGAACTCAGGATGCAGCACGACATTGCGCTGCTGAGTGGCTGACTTTATATTCGGAAGTCTTTCCCAGGTCCTGAGATCCTTTGTCCTTACCACGCCTGCCTCGGCCACTGCTGAAGACAGGTCTCCGTTCCTGGCAGTCTGATCATGCCTCTCGGCACAAAAGATTCCGTAGATCCATCCGTCTTCATGAGCCGTAAGGCGCATATCATATACATTCGTCTCTCCGAGACTTTCGAACTCCACCGGATATGGGAGGAAACGGAAGCCATCCACTCCCTCATCACTCTGAGCCAAAGCGAAAAATGACTTTCTGTCATTACCCTCCACTCTTACCACCATAGTATACTTGCCGTCCACCTTTATTGCACCGGCGTTGAAGGTGCCGTTGACTCCAAAGCGCTCCAGCAGGAGAGGATTCGTCTGAGGATTGAGGTCATATCTCCAATATAACGGAGTATGCCCGGCAGTAAGCACGGGATATCTGTACCTGGTCCACACGCCATTCGAGGATCCCGCTTCGTTCTTTCTTCCGATCAGAAGAGCATGCTCATCACGAAGTTTCTTTAGTCTTTCATTAAAGTCCATATTATGCGCAATTTGAACGTTTAAGACAAAAATATGAATAAGGAACATATATGGCAAGGGCCGTATCGGATAGTATCATAATTATATAGAATTGTATTATTATACCTGAACAGCCAAGACCCAAGATACCTCTGAAAAACTACCCGCAAATCGGTTTAAAGCCCTATTGCCATCATTTAAGCATGACACTGTCAACTATCGGAAAGCAGACATTACCTCCGATTATTGATACTATCCGCTCAACATATAATACCATACTGACTACAGTGGTCGAACATATCTTTCCAAATCATATATTTGTTAAAAATTGATCAAGTCATGAAAAGATTACTCAGATTATTCGCAGCCGCAGCAATATTTGCAACGGCAGCTGGCTGTACCCCTGAAACTCCACAGGAAGAGGACACCAAGAATGATGTCCTCAGCGCACCGGAACTAACCGCCACAGTAAGCGAGGGAGCCATTGCATTCACATGGACTTCAGGCACCATCGAGAATTCGAAGCTGGACGTAAACTACACGCTCTATGTGGGCAAGGCAGGTTCAGACCTTTTCGAGGATGGCGTATCATTTGAAGCAGACGGACTCGCATATACCATCGATGGAGAGGCCTACACCGCCTTCCTCAATGACATGGGATGCAAAAGCGGCGAAACAGTCGACCTGACTGCAGTGGTTACCGCAGCTGCAGCAGACCAGAGCAAGACTTCCGCACAAAAAACATTCTCAGCAGGACTTCCTGCAGCTGAAGTGGTATTCCCGGAGGCCCTTTACATGAAAGGTGGCGCATGCCCTGGCGGCTGGGACACCGCAACAGTACTCACGAAGACTGAAAACGGCGTGTATGAGGCAGCAGAAGTGACTCTGCTTTTCGGTAAACCGGAGGACGGAAAGGGCTTCAAGTTCTTCGTTTCAGAAGAAGCATATCCTTTCTATGGACAGAACACAGCAGAAGGAGCAGCTTTCGGAGACATAAAGGTATTCGCTTCCGAAAACGACGGCGACTCGCAGTTCTACCCTCTGCAGCATGATTATACAAGCGGCATCTACACAATCAATGTCAACCTCAACACCCTCAAGATGACACTGACCAAGACTGGTGACGTGTTTGAGCCAAGCAAGCCGTTCTATGTATTCGGCGAAGGACTCGACAAGAACTGGGAGATGGTAGACGAGCTGAAGCTCAGTGAGATCGAGAAAAATATCTTCGAGGGACACAACATCCACATCTACAAGAACAGCTCGTTCAAGTTCGACAACGAAGATTGGACAGAGTATCAGAGAGACAACTCCGCAGGCGAATACTGGACCGTAAAGGCAAAGGTTGAAGGTGAGGACATCAGATTTGTCCCTGCAGAGGCAGATCCAAACTTTGCAGACGGTAAATATACAGTCCGCCTCGACCTCAACACAATGAAGGTCACCCTCACTCTGACAGAGGCAGATCCAGTGATCGAGTCAAATTATCCGACTACTCTGTTTGCATCTGGTGGATTCAACGGCTGGTCAATGATGGAGCTTACCAGAATTGAAGACGGCAAATTCCAGGCAGAAAACG
>JAEIGA010007277.1_pt1 | contig 16826 bp, 14 predicted proteins | sample 9270691 | NCBI WGS metagenome assembly JAEIGA01 (sample SAMN17057246, study PRJNA624740) | gut metagenome | biome: biome; isolation source: fecal sample | host: Bos grunniens | place: China: Xizang | collected 2019
AATTGCATGATACTATCCACATTCAGTGGCTCTGTGCAACTATTGATTACGGGTGCAGCCAATTCCAAAAATGCGCAAACCGACTCCTGTGTTTCTTTCAGATAAGGAGGAAGCGCAGCCTCGCCGTAGCCAGTCTCATCGCCTAGTGTGATGCGTGTGAGCACGATAGGCGTTGTGGTACGTGTGTTGGTAGAGATACCAAAAGCATGGCGCAACTCACCTGTAAAAGGTTCATAACTCAGTTGTGCGGTCTTCTCACACGACTGTAACAGCAGTGCCAATACAATGGCTGGAAATAGTAAACGTTTCATACTTTGTTGTTTTTCAAATGGTTAATATATTGTTGAAAGATATATGTTGTTATTGTTGTAGATATATATATCCCCCGTGCTAATCCGTGTCATCCGTGGGCAGTCTATCCTAATACAGCCTCAATCGCCGAACGCAACGGAGCACCCTATTGCCATATTCAGTTTCTGCTCCCCAGCCTCTGCTATCGGTTTGCTCAGATTATCCTTTGTCAACTGCCATGGCTGCAACATCACATGTGCAAACACCCGCACCCGCGCCCCATCGCCTTCTTGCCTCATCGCCCACGTCTTATGCAGTTTCAGCCCCACCATCGTCACCGCAAAATCCCCTTCAAACCTGGTATAGAGGCTCTTTGCAGGCGTCATGCCCAACCGTGCATCCAACTGCCAATTCTCGCCCAACGCAAAGTCGTAACCCAACTCGATATAGCTAGAATACGCACGCTTGAGCGCCCCGTCCACATAATAGCCATCGCGACCAAAAGTCCGGAATGCCACTAGGCAACTCAGCGGCAGCTTATCGCTCACACGATACGACACTCGCCACTCGCCTGTCGTGCCCCCACCACCACGAGGATAATTGCTAAAATCGAAAAAGCGACTCGGACTACCATCTGCATAATGATCAAAATAGAAACAATGCAAATAATTGATATTCAAGCCCCAACGGCTAAAACCGATCATCACATCCACTTCAGGATTAAAACCCGTAAACGTCCAATCACTCGCACCTACGTTCCACCACATATTGGCATAAAAACCTGCATAACCCACCGTGGCATCCAATTGCAAGCTTGGGCCACCGCAGTATAATCCGCGCCATATATAGTTGCTGGTCATAGTGGCTGATGCCGACCACGAGAACTGACTCTCCGCTGCATGCATGGATATTGGGCAAGCAATAAGCACAACTACCAATAAGCGTGTCAAAAACCTCCTCATCCTACTTGTATAACTCGCTGGGGATTCTTATTGCTTGATAAATCGTACCACTTGTGTTCCCACTTGTAGCAGATAGGTTCCTGTTGCCAGGTGTTCTACGCTGATCGCTGTAGCGTTTGTGCTTTGCACCACGCGCCCTTGCATGTCATATACGCGAAGTGTTTGGGATTCTATTCCTTTGACGTACAAGATATCCTGTGTGGGATTAGGGTAGATTACGATGCTACTGTTCTCCACATTGTCCACTGCGGTAGATTCGTTGCTGAACACGATCTTGCGCACATTGGCAATTGGTTCACTAGCAAGCACATTGCCTGCTTTATCCAGCAGTTGCAACTGAGAATCTACAAACACCCATTTGCCTATCACCGCAATATCTTGCACCATTTCTGCTCCGGCATAACGTTCAACTACTAGATTCGTAGCCATTGCTTGCATTCCGCAAAACAGCACCAATGCTAAAAATAAAACTTTCTGCTTCATCGCTATTTTTCTTTTATTATTTGTTTCTATATTTGTTTCCACCAGACTTGATTTTGTATTTACATTATCTTCATTTTGAAAAGATGACCCTTGATTTTTATTTATTTTTGTAGCGAAGCGTATTTTTGTTACAAAAGTCTTTTTAATACATATTCTTTGTTTCTATAAACATTCTCCATCTCCCGCGTAGCACCGGTCTGCAAAGCACTCCCAGCACTTTATCCACCCCTATACTCACCAGCAGAAACGCCATACTCACCCCTAGCAGAGCTGCCACTCGCCAACCATCTGGCACCGATACAAACAACTCCTGCATCCGAGGATAAAGCCACTGATGCCCCCAACAACTACTCTCCTGCAATAGATAAGCAGCAAACACCGAACTCGCCAAACAATTGATTGCCTTGCTTTGAAAACTCCACGACAAAAAGAACAGAAGCAACATCACTGCGGCTATCACCACAAACGGATTGTTATAGTCCAGCGGATAATGTATCTGCAGCGAGCAATGATAACGCAGCATAATCAGCCCAAATAATGCCATACATGCCACACCATATCCTGCTAACCACCACCAACGCCTACGCCTAATACTATCCAACGAAACCTGCGTACCTATATAACGACCTATCAAATAGAGCCACATAAAACTAATCAGCGAATTGCCATAATTGGTACTCTCCACCTTATGATACCAACCTAAGTATAGCATCACTATGGTAAAGAGCAATACACTATGCAATAGCTGTTTGCCTGTCATCGCCGCTACCGCTTTGTTTAGAAGAGGCGATAGCAACATCAATCCCAGGTAGGAAACCACAAACCACCAACCGTTGTGCGTGAAGGCTAACAAACGCTCTGCTAATGCCTGCCAACTGAAGTTTCCGCTCAGCACAACGTAGGCAATATAGGAAAATAATCCAATAAGGAAGCATTGCAAATAGAACTTCAGCACAGAACGCCACTTCAGGTTGATGCCAAAAAATCCTGACACCAGCACAAAGCAGTTCACGGCTACTATGCAGAACGACTCCACCAGGAATCCCCATGAAAGACGAGTAGTTAACACCTCAGGCATATTGACGATGCCCGTATTGGCTCCATTGTTGTTAAAATGAAGCACTACTACCATCAGCATGCACAGAATGCGTAGGAGTTCGATGTTGGAGTTCCGTTCTTGAGGCATAATTCAGTAAATGGCATGCAAAGGTAATATATTTTTTTGAATTATGCAAATTTAATACAAAAATGGATACTCTGAACCATTTTTCTTACCCCTTCTAGTTATATCTTCCGAAAGAGCTGCTTTTCTGATGAGAAGTTTTCTTTGAACTGAAGTTGCTTATGATCTAACTTCAAAACTTTATATTCGTATGGTATAATGGCTCCTTTGATATCCGTCATGTGGAGCTCAACAACTGATTGATTCTCTTTTTTCCACTTGAACCATCCATTCCCATAGGGCAACAAATCCTCCTCATAGATATCCTCCGCAGTATCCCACTCCCGCCCCCAACAATAGCCGTCACCCGCAGGTTCCAGCGTGTACACACGATACCATGTGCTATCAACACTATGTTGCCATTTGCCATGAAGCAAAGTATCCACTTCAAACAACTGCAAACCATCGGTCCTACAAACCTCATCCGGTACGACGACTGCAGTAATCACGGACCTCGAGCATATCATTTCATATACACCTATAGCACATGCCAACAAAATGCCACCACACAGCACCCATACTACTATTTTGATATTTTTTGGCAGCATACTTTTTTGCTACATCACAACACAATGATTTGCGCCTCTTGATTATTCATATTGAGCATGGTTCTTCCTACCGGAGCACCTATATAGGTTGGATCGCATACTATATACCGTTGATTATCATACACTAGATAATCTCCTGCCACTTCTTCAGAGAAAGCCACTGCGGTTGCCAAATGCCCCGGATAGTACAACAACACAACCTCCAGTCCCAATAAATCACGGACCAAGCGTGAAAACAACACAGCACGATCCTCGCAATCCGCATAAGGATAATACAATGTTTCGTCCGCAAAAAATGCCCTATCTCCTCCCCATACTATATCATCATATTCATACACAAAAGCTGTTTGCACAAATTGCAGTAGTTTATTCACAGCATCCCTTTCGGATAATCCTTCCAATGCTGTTCGCAAACTAGGATACAACGCTGCTGCAACTATTGGATCTAATGGGGTGTTGGCATATACCGCCCAACGCGTATAAATATTTCCATCCATATATGAGGATGGATAATGATTATAGAAATCTACTAGATTCAGATTCTGCTGTATCTCCACTGTAAAACCATCGCGCGCTGTTAGAGTACGCTTCTGACCAGTTTCGGCACCCAACAATTGCTCTTTTCTAATTTGCAAAGACAATTTTTCTTCTGCCTCAAACGATGCTTTACAAATCGCCAACTCTCTTGTCGTACAATCTATAGGATAGAATTTATCGCCATCAATCACAAAATAAAACATCGACAATATGCAATATTCGCTAGCCACCAACATGTATAATCGGTCATCGTCATAGGCTAAACGAATCTTATACCCCGACTGCGCCATCAACCAGGCTTGCATCAACACTGCCTCATTCGTTTTCCCGTAGCGTTTCTCGCAAATGCTTTGCAATACTTGCATATATCCCCAATCACACAAATCCAGTCCCTCACGCACATCCAATGCACCACGAATCGTTATATCGTACTGACTACTTGACAGCCGTGTCCATAGTTTCGACAACTGCCTCTCACTGATTGCCCCTATCTCCCATGCTTCATTGATTGGGAAAGGAATAGATACCAATGTACCATAATATGCTACAGAAACCACCTCTTGAGCTATGCTCTTAGCCTGGATAGGAGCAATGGGTTCTGCACGCGGTACAGAATCTGGAATCTTTATCACATTTCTATTGAATAGTATAGGGATAAAATCCAAGATTGCATCCGATGAAGTCATTGTATCCTCATACACAACAGGCGATACTACTACTGCCTCCTCAACTTCCTCAGCAGGCATAGCCGTCATCCGCTCCCAACTCTCAGCCATAAACCGAGCGTACTGTTCATTCAATTCGCTACGATAGGCATCGTACTTGGCTTGCTGATTGGCAGAGAATAGACCAAACGCATGCAGTTGTTGATTCCTAAACGCCTCATATTCATCTTGCTGCGCATACAGACATCCCGCAACCAACCATACACCTATAATAATACAAAAACGATTCATCATATACTATCAAACGCTTATTTTACAGATGCCTCTCCCTCCACGCTTGCGCATCTGGCCCCGCAGCAGCAGAAGGCGTCTGAGATTTACGAATCACTGTCAACGAAGTACGCACCACCTGCTTCTCTACATAGCTAAACAACTCGCCTAATGTACTATTACCTTGCGTCTCTTGCAATTGCTTCAGCAAGTAATAAGTGAACAATCCATGCGATTTCTCCTCATACTGATGCGCCACCTCATTGCTAGAAGCAGCACTCAGTACTAGGGTATTTCCCTTCGGTGCTCCACTCGTCAGCTTCACGACACCTTTGGTAGCAGCCAACGCAGAGCCCGACTTCGTAAATCCGCTAAAGCAAGCATCCAGCAGCACCACACTCTCCGCTGAAGTCTCTGCCAAAGCATCATATAGGTCGCTAATCTTATACCCTGTGCTAGCAATATTGGCCGCCACACCATCCTTTGGCAACAGGTACATACTACGCGTCAATTCCTCTGGCACACCATGACCCGAATAATAAAAGATAAAACGAGCCTTATCCTTGTATAATCTATTATTCGCTATATCGCGAATCCAATTGACTGCTTCGCGGATATTATTGAAGGTTGCATCCTCCTTAAAGCGTATATTTGTCGAAGGAATACCCAGCGTCTTTATGCAGTATTCTTTGAAAATATATCCATCGTTAAAGGCATAATCTACAGTGGGAGCTTCGTCGTAATGCTTATTCGCAATGATCACAACAAAAGTATTTTCTTGTTTCTTAGAGGTAGTAGGAATCTGAATATCTACATCCGAATTGCCAATTGCTATATTGCTGGTGGACATAATCTGCTTGCCTTTTGTAGGCGAACCTACCACAGTCGCATCTATCGATATATCATCAAAATTGTAATCCACCTGCGCTATATTATATGTCAACGATGCGGAATTACTGAATGTATACACCCTGTCTTCTGATAGATAAAATTGGTATTCCGCTAATCCTATACTATCGCCCTCTACATAAAACGATGGCACTTTTCTCAGCGACGCAAACATGGTCTTAAACTCCAAGGCATCAGCCGTTGCTACGGGAACCAACATATCCTCCTCGCGATACTTCGTACGAATGCGATAGGTCTCGTTGTCGGGATCATAACTACCTACTATAACCACCGTATCATGAGGCAAATTCCGCATGCATTTGGCTACGTAGCCCGCTTGCGCATCCTTCGTTAGCACATATACCTTCTGCTTACGTGTCTCGCCATTCACACGCTTTTGCCATTCGCCTATCTTCTCAAACTCACCTTTCTTCTGCCACTCATTGATAATACGCTCCACATAGTTTTGCGCATAAAAATGAAACGTGTTTTGACGACGAACCATTTGTTCATATCGATACGTAAATGCATTGTACGCAATATCCACCTTCTCTCTTATTGCCGCATTCTCTGCCCCTAGATCATTCTTGTTGGCATATGCTTCTACCTTCTTCGCCACATGCTCCGAATGATTCTTAACCGGTACTATCACACGCCCCTGATAATTCAGTGCGCCGAACTTGCTACCCCCATCACTCACTTTTATATAATCGGGCAACACTTCTACAATCGCTAACGAACTACATGGAAACAACTCCTGACCACTATAGTCCACTAATCCCTGCCTACCGTCCGCGGTTGCCACTACAAACACCTTCGACGCGGCAGCAATGCTACTATACCTACATGCTACTAGTTCGTCGCCCTTGTCCGAACAAACGCCCCACAAACCATGCTGCTCAACATGAAACAACGGAGAACGATAGACATAGGATTCGTATTTGCCTATAGGAATAATGGCAACGCCCTCATTATTGTACAAACCTACTGTGTTATTCTGCGACAACTCAAAGACTATCTCTTCGCCATACGCTGGCAATTTCACCTCTTTTATATCCGTATATTCACATGGGAACAATAGGATGCCCCGCGCTGTGTACAGACCCACCTTATCGTCCAATGTCGTTTTGATATACTCTGCTGCCTCGCCCAAAGCTTCAGCCTGAGCAAAATGACATGGCAAAAGTTCTGCACCCGAATACAAATCCAAAGCCCCCCACAAACCCTTGTCTTGAATAAACAAACACAGCCCCTCACCTATCTTACCCAGTCGAGCATCTTGATATTGACAAGGATACAACTCCTTTGCTTGACTAGTAAATACACCCCAACGATTATTCTGTTTACATAAGAAAAAACCATATTCACACTTGATTTCATCGAACACACAGGGGAGCACCTCCTCTAGTTTTGCGTTAACCACACCATATTTACCTCTCAGTTGCACATTGGCATACGTATTTGAGTGTGTTATTGCTTGGAAATCTATAGAATCATATGGACAGGGTTGTTGATAAGTGAAGGCTTTCCAATAATAACCACTATCAGGTTCTTGCGGTCTCTCAGGTTCAGGATTATATGGTTTGCTAGGCGGAACCAGCAAATCGGACTCCTCCAAGATATCATGCAAAATAGCATCATAATTCACACTTGCCGTTGCACTAGCAGCTGCCACCGCAGAACCGAGTACATTCAACATACCTCCTAATATGCCTCCCGCATTCGAGGCCTTGCTTTTCTGCTCTGCTTGTGCCGCACGTTGCGCTTCATCCACCATCTTATTATATTTTTCCTGCGCTTTCTGGCGTGCAGACTGCACCTTTGTATTATAAGCCTGCAAGACTTCTTCATACTCAGCATCAACCTGGCAGAATTGCTGATATGCCAAGTTGTAAGCCACCATATCCTGCTTCCAAAGATCATGCTTGCGTTTTTTGGCTTTATCTGCTATACGCAAACGAATATATCCTTCATAACACGTATAGTCTATCGCATCCGAAGCAATAATCTCGCCTTTTCCATCTGCCATAGAATAATACATCTCGCCATCCTTTTCATTCAGCAACAAAAACCAACCGCCTGCTTCTGGATGATATTGTACTTCTATATATTGCGTACGTAAACTTTTCTCTATTGCTTTCTGCTGTGCGGTAGGCAATACGTCTGCATTACTAACAGAAAATGATAGCACACACAATAGGATGATTATTATAGACTTTAGGGCTTTCATTTTAATCGATTAATGCGTATCGTCTTACGAATAACTTGCAGTTGCGCATCTTTGCTTTGTACATCCAAGAGCCATGTCTGCATATCCTCATACGACAATTGTTGAAGTGATGTATAAGACGAATAATCCACCGCCTTAGTAAATGGATTAGGTGAGAAAATGATGTAAAAAACATTAGACTCACTATCATGCGCACAACTCATCACATACTCATCTACTATTTCGGGATTTGCAGATAATTGCTTTGAGAAAAATATATGATTCTTATTCGATTGTACACGTTGAGAGCCATTACTATCAGTTTCATAAGGCAACAGACAGAACGCATTTGCGTCTTCATCCACCAGATAGACACATAGATAGCCATCAACCGGTGATAAAAAAGACATAAACAACTGATCGCCCTCATAAAAAACCTCTCTCTCATGACGTGCTGAATGACCATTACACAAGATTTTGCTCTCTATATTAATCTTCGCGCTCGTTATCGCACGTGCTTTCCCCACTACCCTAACATGCACTATATTGCATTCGTTGACTTCATCATAACGGGTTTGGTAAACCGGTGCCCTTAGATCGCCTAACCATTCGCCTTTTACTTCGGTACCACCCAATGAGAATTGCGACATATCCGTTTGCCCATTGCTTGTGCGAATAATAGTGGAGTTGGATTGATTGACAATCGTTCCAAACTCATCTGCCAAGCATTGCAATCGAGCCCGTTCCAAGGCTATTGCTTTGGCTTGTTCAATGGAAACATCGATAGGTGCATGATAGGTGTACTCACCAGAAACCTTGATTACGTCTTGCGCAATCAAGGTTCCTAATGAACACAACATGACTAATATAGCCAAAGAAGCTCTCATTTTAGAAGCCTAGTACTTGGTCTAATTGATTATGTAGTTGCAATCCTTTTTCCTCTAATTCGGCACGTACAACTCTTTTGGTAACCTCTAATGCAGCGGCTCCGTCATACGCTAAACGAACCATCACTTCGCGGTTCTTATTATTTAGGATACGATAGCACTCTACTACCGTAATAGTGCGCCCTATAGATTGACTGATCAAGTTCTTGCTACTCATTACTGTTTCCGATATGCTAGCCGCATCCTCTGCCGACAATTGCTTGTTAGCGACAGTATTCTCAATCAAGGCGGTTACCTCAGTTTGAATTTGACCTGCAAGATTGGTAATGGCCAATGACAAGGCAGACACTTTAGCTGCATCATAGTTCTCAGCGATGGATTGCGCATTAGCCATGATATATTTAGGATACAAGTTCGCATTATACTCATACTCCATCAGATAAGAACGCTCCAATTGTTTCTCTAGTGGCAAAGCGCCCGGTGCTACTACCCAACCCTCTTTCGCCAAGCGTTTGGCTTCTTTGCGGGTTGTTTTATCTACACGTGCAGACAATTCCTTCTTCGCTAACTTATTGATTTTATTACGTTCTTGACGAATTTCACTTGCATTCGTTTGTGCAACACACGCTACAGTTGCTATAATTATGGCTATAGCTACCGTTAGAAACTTTTTCATAATCCCAATTCTTTAATTGTTTATAAATTCAACTATGCATCACTTGTCATCAATGACTCGCGATTAAGGTTTCCAATGCTTTTACAAAGACATGAGGATCCGATGTACGTGTACTAGAATAGGTCATCGTGTTGGATGGATTCGAATCTTGATACGAGAAGATACTCTCCTTTGTACGTGGCAATACGATACCTGTACTTGTTCCTCCCACCAGACTAATCTCAATCTCATCACCACTCACATTCAGCGACAAAATATTGCGATAGAATACAGACTCGGAATCGCAAGACTCAATCCTATCACTCATCGTATCCCATCGATTCTTCAGCATCACCAATTTATCGCGCTGCGGTATAGCTATCACGTAGTAAATATGACGCAAGGTTATCAACGGACTAGTGGTAGGATCGCCATCCATATCCTCATCCTCAAAGTAATTAACAAATAAAATCTTACCACGCATATCTTTCTCATCGATATTATTCTCCTTAAGGGCCAATGATACTGGGTCGTAACTTGTGCTCAGACAAGGACTTTGTGGTGACAAATAATGGCGGCAGAACTCCATATACTCATACTTAGTCGAACGATCTTTATGACGGAAAGAGGCGATATTAAACCATGCCTTCTTCTCTTTGTTGCGTTCTGCCACTTCACGACGTTTCTTGGCAGTTGTACCGATGATGACCAACCAGTGAATAATAAATAGGATTATTGGCAGCAATAGTAATCCTACGCCTGCCAGTCCCATCCACGAACGCTCTATACCCTCGTACTTCAACACTGTATTTAGGTCTTCTGCGGGTTCTTTATACCAACCCAAAGCCTCGTTCATACCTTCCTCTGCGGATTCATAAGCAATCACTATATGATTCTCAAAGAAAGTCTGAACCTCCGCCTGTGTCTGCTGGTTGACTTGCTCAATCTTGATATGATTTAATCCTACAGGTACCACATCTACCACCACCAAGGCAACAATCCATAGTACAAAATAGCCAATCAGCACCTTCAGCATTCGCCAAAGAGGATAGAATGGCTTTTTCTCCAATTCGGGCTCACATGGTGGGTACTGAAAGTCAAAGAACTCTTCGCGCTTGCTAGTTGCCTCCAAAGCAGATATACATCCATCGTAGTTCGTGTCAGAGAAGATATAATACTCATCACGCAGTGATACCGAATCTGCCACAAGGAAGGTATTCATACCTAGACCAAAGTACGAATCAATCTCATCCATTGGCTTCGCTTGTACTGGCTTGCAACTTCCATTCTTTATTTGTTCTAACCACTCCAGCGTTTGTGCATCTGTGATTTGGATATGCTCCTCTAGTTCCTTAATCTCGTCCGATTCGGGCACCATCGTGCAGATACGATTAAACAACTCAATTGGTTGCTCGCCTTTTACCTGCAATCCATTTGCCACAAATGCCCCTTGACGCAAAATCATTTGCAAAATCAAATACTTGCGTTTTGCCTGACGGTTCGTTGCCGTATGCAACCATTCTTCGATGCGCGAAGTGATGGTGTTTTTCAAGTGCATTGGATTATGTCCCTCAAACAACGACAGAGCGAAATAATAGTATACATCCGCATCCAATGGCGATTGATCTACCGCTAACTTAAAGTTGCGTTGTGCCAACTCGTAATTCTTTAAACCCATATACACCAATCCCATACCAAACAAGGCATTGGTATCCTTAGGATTAGCTTCCGTTTGTTGCTTGAAGAACTCGATATAATCGTTCGTCAGGTTGCTTGGTAATTGCAATGGGTTAACCTCGCTTTGTACGAGGTTAACCGCATGACATTTTGGACAAGTTGTAGTCCCCGCTGGCAGAGGTGCCGTACAGTTCTTACATCTTAGAATCTTCAGTGTTGCCATCTTTCAATGCTTTTTGCTGTTTAATTTTCTCATTTGCTGCTTCTATAGCTTTGCCAGCGGCTTGTTTTGCTACTTCGCCTGCCTTACCAGCTACCTCTGTGGCCTTGCTAGTCAATGCTGCAGTGGCTGCTGCCACTTTAGACCAATCATGATTGCGTTTGAAAGCAGCGATAGTCACATGACTCATAATGTATATTGATACGAAGCTAAATACACATGCTGCAGCGGCCAACAAGCACAATTTCAAAATCATAATAGCGATATCCAACGGATTCGACTCGGTATGAGTCTCTCTTCTGCCGCTTGAATAGATAGTTGTCACTTTGGTCTCTGGAAAGAACTCCAATGCCAAACTTGCACCCAGTAAGAACGATGCTAAGCCAAATCCTATCTTTTGCAGTTTATCCAGTCTTGCACTCTCAGTACGGTAGCGAGTGATATAATAGCCATATTGGTGACTGCTATAGATATAGAATGGAGTCAAGAGCAATACATAAATACAAATCAGCCATACAATACGATCCAGCCAACGAGCCGCACGCAAGTCATCCTTGTAGCTCTTTACCACGGCCTTACGATATGCCTTAAACTTCATATCGTTGATTTCTTCATAGTTTTTCAGATGTTCTTTCGCTTGGTCCTCATAGTACTTGATTCGCTCTTTGATTGCCTTCTTCTGCTCACGACTTTGTGCGGTATCCAATCGTTGTTTGTACTCCTCTACGCTCTCCAACGCACCCTCGTAGTTCTTTTTGATATAACCCAATCGGTATGCTTTGTGTGCATTAGCATTGGCTAGGCTATAAACCAACGAGTCGGTTCTACAATCGGCAAACGCAATCGTGGTATCTTGTTTTTGCCAATTCTTAATACCCTCCACTTTCGCTTCAATTGCTTGACGGTCGCTAGCTACTTGCTCAGAGATATAAAACATGATAAAAATAGACAAAATACATCCCGCAATCAATGACCACTTGAAGGTCCAGTGTTTCTTTCTTGACCACTTCACGATGTCGCGCAACTCGTCGTAACGTTCCTTGAAGTACTGGTCATTCTTGTCCTTCACCTCAGCTTGCGCACGATCCAAGAGGCGATCCATCTCATCGCACTCTGCCTCTGAACAAGGATAGACATCTTCTATATTGACTGTCTGTTGATTCTCGTCATTGATGGTGATATGGCTACTGGTACACATCGCAGCATCCAAGAATTCATACGCTTTCTCGTTTGCTGGGTTGGCTTTCATTTTCTCTTTCAAGTCATCTTGCGTGAACGATACATAACCATTCTCATGTGTCTCACGTCTTTTTTTGAATTTGTCTTTTAAGAATCCCATAATAGTAGTGTTTTTATAGTGAATATTTATGAATTTATCAATTTTTCTGCTTTCTGACGTAAACTAGCATAACGCGCTGCGAATTGCTTAGGTGCCACCGACTCTGCCTCCATGATCAATTGCTTCCAAGCACGTTCAGTCTCAGGCTTAGTATGCTCTTTAGCCAATGCTTTCAGTTCATCACGAAACGCACGAATATCCATCGTGGTATCTTCCAACTGCGTTTGCTGCGCATGGTACTGTGTATCTTGACTGCCCACAATACTAGCCATCACTATCCAGATTAACGATAATACACCGATAACCAACAGATAGACCTTCAAGTCCACTTTCTCCGACAAGAACACAGTATAAATCAACATCCACAACAACGAAACAACCAAGTATCCCATCGTGTGCATACCCACAAACACCTTGAAATAGGGCGTTTGAGCTGCATCGCTCTTCAGTTTTCCCATATGGAACCAACCAAAGAACAATATTTCTAGCAAAACAAGATACACCATGTTTACATAGAATAATTTACCAGGTTCCTCAGGTGCAAACACCAGAAAACCCAATACCGTCACCACTACGGTCATCAGACCGGGCAACCAAGTGTACAATGGATTCGTTTTCATAATCGTATTAAATTGTAGGTGGAACAGGAGGAGTTGGCGTGCCCATTGGTGGTGGGGTTGGCATAAACAATGCCGCCAACTCCGGTATTGTATTCGCAGCGGCCCATTGCGGCATGCCTGCTTTCCAAGCCAATGTATCAGCTCGAAGCACACCTTGTGTTACCAACTGCTGCAAGATTGGCATATCGTATGGACCAGCTTGTGCATTATTCAAATATAGATATATCTGCACTGCTTGAGGCATTGGTGGCGGAGGAGTAGGACTTGCGCTCATCGCATTCTGCGCTATGCCACCCATCATACCACCCATAGCACCACCCATGCCAAAGCCCATACCGAGTCCCATGCCAGCACCCATCATGCCCCCCATCGGACCTGTATTGCCGGCTGCGGTTTCCATCACATCCAGCTGACGTTCTTGTTGATACGTAAATCCCTGAATTGAACGACTAGCTGCTTGTGCCTGAGCATTGATTACCATCTGATAGTTCGGATCATCCTCATGAGGATTGATTCCCTCTACATCAAACTTAGTGAGCTCTACTCCATAATCCTCAAAGTACTCATTCAAACTACGCTTCGCAAAATCCGACAGATCAAACAAATAGTTATTTACCTCGGTGATACTCACGCGTTGCTGGCTAAAATATTTGCTTAGCGCCACTGTCACACGCTGACCTACTGCTGAAGTAAACTCAGTTACAAAATCCGACAGATACAACTCGTGATTCGTACCTAGGTATTCACGAATAAATGCAATAGCATTCGTAATGCGAAACTCATACGTGCCATATGCGCCCACTCCGATAGTCACACCCTGTGGAGTACCTGCCAAGGTGTAATCGCGGATGGTCAAACCAGTTCCCCAGCCACCCTCTTCACCAGCAAAACGCTGACGAGTGGTATTTACCACATACAAGGTTGTTTTGAAAACAGTGTCACCCCCATAAGGGATGTTTACAATCTTTTGAAGAAACGGAATATTATTCGTAGATAACACATGTCCACCTGGCTCGAACAACTCCGAGTACATGCCTTCCGACATAAACACCATCTGTTGTCCCTCTTGCACAGTCACTTTGGCATGTGTTGATAAATTATCATATGGATAGCGATGCACCAAACATCCCTTTTCCAAATTCACAAACACATTGTCTATAAATCCCTTACGAGAATCTCCCTGACCGTCGAATGTCTGACCATCAGAACGCTTTTTATCAAATAATCCCATAATATATATAGTGTTTTAAGGTTAACCAATCTTCTCAGAACGGCAATATAGTGCCTTGCTTAAAACAGGCACGCAAGCGATAACGCACTGAATACACTGTAGCCGGAGTTACAGTAAATATGGTCGCGATGGTTTGCGTGTCCAAACCAGCGGCAAAACAAATAATATATGCCAAATTCGTAGCTGTTAATCTGCGTTGAGCCTCACCACAAAGATGCTCTAGAAAACGCGTATCTACACCATGCAACTTCTGCATCACAAGAGATTTCTCCTGTGCTGCCAGCAACGCCGCATCAACTTGATAAGTTAATTTGGTTAAAGCATTTTGAATGATTAATTGTTTACTATCCACGGCACATTAACATTTATTTGCTAATTATGCCGCAAAAGTACTGCTTTTTTGCCTATTTTCATATAGACAAATCTAGATAAATGACAAAATCAATAGGGGAATGGATATTCGGAACCGAATTTTTTACGCAATCTATACCGTACCGTATATACACTCGCTGGCTCCAAACACATAAAATCCGCAATCTGCTCCACAGTCATACCCGCAGCGAAACACAAAATATACCGCTTGTCCATAGTTGTTATCTTCATTCCATGACTCAACAACACTTGTATATGTGCCAAATCCAACGCATGTAAACCCGCTATCGACTGCTCGGTATAATCGCGTTTGACCGATTCCTGCATCTGCTTGACCAATCCATCCACCAACAATCGCAGCGGTTCGATATCCGTTTGTGCCTCCAGACTACTTATCGTCTGGCGCATATTATCTGCCTCCAAAGCCGCTTCATACAACTTCGCCTCCGCATTCTTCCTACCCATAGCCAACAGCCAATAACCAATCACCAGCAATAGCAGCAGCAACCACAATGCCACCAACAACCATCTGCCCCTGCTATTCTCCGCGGCCAACTTATCCATCTCCAACTGCTGCTTCTCCACCTCATATTGCGTCTGCACCTCTTGTAATACGCGCCTCTTGTCCAAGTCATAGCGCTGCGCATTACTCTCCGTCAGCTGCTGCTGATAGCCATACGCCGCTTGCCATTTCCCTTGCTCCTCTGCCATCATCGCTAAGAACTTATACGCTTCTCCCCGCTCAGTCACTACCGTGTTAGGCGACTCTTGAGCCACTTCATCAATCATCCCTAGCACCTCGTGCATCATATCTTCAGCTACACGATAATCCTTCTCATAATACGCTTGCCATGCTTCCAAATCCACAATGCTGATCAAGGCCTCCAACGAGTCCTTACGCGTGCGCGAACCTTCTATAGACGCGCGCGCACGCTCCAAATAATACCGTACACTATCCACCATCGGTGGTTGGAAGTACATATCATAGAAAAATGCCATGTTGTAGTAGCTCCATACTGGCACGATATTATAAGCACGAGGATCTACTATCTGCTCCAATCCTACGATGGCCCTCCTGCCATGCTCGAGAGCCAAGTCTATACTATCTATATACGAATAATAACCCGATGCCACCGAGTGATAATTATACGCCACCATCGGAGAGTTATGTTGTTCATATAGGCTTTCCAAACCTTTTTGCTGAACCAACATATTCCCCCAATCGCCCATATTCATATAATCAATGGCCCGTTCATACAGGCACATCGATGCCATATCCCAGTTTTTTGCCTCGATAAACAATTCATAGGCTGCGATCAGTTTGCGTTGTGCATCCTCTGCCTTCCCACTATCAAAATCGCATAAGGCCTCTTGGCGCAGAGCAAAAGGATCCTGCGCACTAGGCGCATTCTCCTCATTGGCATACACCAATACCCCATAGCCCATGGCCAACAACCATATGAATAGTCTATGCAGCTTCATTTGCTTGCAAAATTAGTCTTTTTTATTGATATACACAAATTTATTTATATTTTCTGCCACAAAAATCCGTTTTACGTATCACCTTACTGGTATCTGTGTACGGATGACTTGTACGGTATCTACTTTTTCAGGCAAACGTTCTGGTGCACTCCAAGCCCCATCCTTCGTCACATAGAACGTGAGGTATTGTCCGTCGTCACTGGTGACAAACGTGTACTTTTGATTCTCTTCGAAGTTATATGGCTCGTTCATCGTTCTCCATTCACCC
>JAEIGA010007278.1_pt1 | contig 16824 bp, 16 predicted proteins | sample 9270691 | NCBI WGS metagenome assembly JAEIGA01 (sample SAMN17057246, study PRJNA624740) | gut metagenome | biome: biome; isolation source: fecal sample | host: Bos grunniens | place: China: Xizang | collected 2019
AAACTAATGATTATTATGAAATTAAATAGATTATTTGCATTGGTTGCCATCGCAGTTATGGCTGTTGGCTGCTACGAAAAATTCGAAACTGTAGATCCACGCCCGGTGTATAATGATGATTCGTTTGAGGCGATGTTCCCAGATGCTGAGCTAATCACTATTAAGGAACTCAAAGGTGCCTTTGGCGAGATTAGCAACACTGGTGTTAACAATGGTTGGAATAACACAGTCACAAAACTTATCGGAGAGGATATATTCGTAGATCGTGATGTGTACATCAAGGGTAAGGTTATCTCTGATGATGATGAGGGCAATGTCTACAAGTCGTTGCACATACAGGATCACACAGCTGCTATAGAGCTTAAATTGAATAACAATGTAGGCCTTAGATATAAGTATGGCTCATGGGTATATGTTCGTCTTTCAGGTCTATATCTTGGCAACTATCGCATGATGCTGTCATTGGGTGGTGCGCCATCAGAGTCGTACAACAAGGCGGAGGAGCATAAGTTTTATGCAAATTCAAATTTGGAGCTTCAGGAGGTTATCGACCGCCATGTTTTTACTGGAGAGATGTCTAAACTCGTTGTTGGCACATACGACCAGTGGTTAGAGGATCCATATTCTGTTGATATTATTACGGTTACACCCTCAAACTATACGACTGTATTTCCTAACAATAAGTCTCGTGAGCAGATGTTTGGCCGTTTGTTCCGTTTCGAGGGGCTTGAGTGCCACTATGCGGGTGTTACGAATCAGGATGGCGTAACCAATCCTGCTTTAAAGAGTGGATCGTTCGAAAACATTTATCCCAGTTGGTTGTATACCGATCCTCGTCCCACAGTATCTAAGGCGTGGTATCACTGGGCGTATAAGGAGGAGATAACTGGTCGTAGCCTATATGGTTCGGTGTTGTTTACCTATAATCCCAGTGCAACAGTTTGTTCTGAGAATGGTGTCTACGCTTTGCGTACCAGCGGTTATTCGCGCTTCGCTCGCCAAAACGTTTGCAAGGATGGCGAGAAGGCGACTATCACAGCTATCTATGGCATCTACGCACAACGCTCTGACTATAAAGGAAACTCGGATGACTATGCTTCGTACCAGTTGACCATTAGTCGCTTCGCCGATATAGAGTTTGAGAATGGTGCTGACGCATTTCTCTCGGATGAGAAGGTCGCAGAGTTGACTACCGAGGATATGAAAACCGTGCCTTGGATCGATGAGGACGGAGAATCGGAAGAGATGTAATTTGTATATCTCAATAAAAGAGAGAGTGATAGCATTGAGCTTATCACTCTCTTTGTTTTAGTTAGTTTTACATTGTTAATTTTGTCACACGCAATTATCGCCATGTAATTCTCCTCACGCATCTACTTAATTTAACATAATATACATATTACGCCAAATTTATATTGATCATTATTGAATAAAATTGTGTGTGATTTTGGTGGTAAGGAAAAGTTTATATAATTTTGTTGGTCGAACATCAAAATTATAATATGGACGTAACTCTATCTATCATAGCTCTTATAATGGGTATTATCGGTCTGTTGGGCGTGATAATTCCCGTAATACCCGGCACCGTATTGTCGTACATAGGATTGCTGTGTATGTACTTCACTCATGACTCAGCCATAACGAACACACAGCTTGTGGTATTTGGTGCACTGGCGGTGTTGACCATAATACTCGACTACGTGCTACCCGGATACTTCAGCAAGATGTTCGGAGGCACGAAGTATGGTATCTGGGGCGCGACCATAGGCACCATCGTAGGCATATTCTTTGGATTGTGGGGCATCATTCTCGGTCCATTCTTTGGCGCTGTGGTTGGAGAGATGCTGGGTAAGAAGATAGAGTTTTCGCAGGCGCTAAAGGTGGGGTTTGGCTCTATGCTCGCATTCTTCGCAGGTACAGGCGTAAAACTCGTGGTGGGCATCTACATATTCATATACATCATCAAGGATGTAATCGTAGTGTTATTCTAAGAGGGTGACAGCCTAAAAATCAAGAAGTTTGTATATCCTACGCGTGTCTGACATCGAGGTTATCTCCTCGAAGTGCCACCACTCACGACGATAGGGATACAACCCTACTGTGTGCATAATCTCGATAAGTAGCAAGCGGTTATTCGCCGCCTCGAAGCTTATCACCCCACGCTCAGCCAGATTCAAAATATAACTGCGATATAGTTCTAGGCTTCTGGTTTTAGGATCAGAACTATCGGGCAAACCCTTTACTGCTGCTGCCTCGGTGAAGTCGTCAAATCCTGTTCCCATGTCGATGGGCTTACCATCAAGAGTCGCTATGGTGAGGTCTACGGCAACGCCATAGTTATGACGACCACCCAACGTGCCATCGGCAACATAACTCTCGAGTTCAGTTCCCTCCACTATGCGGCGCATGGCACGCTGAACACTTATCGGGCGCGCTGCGTCATAAATTAACAACGTATATTGTGGGTAGCGTTTTTGAAGTATGCGTTGTGCCTCGGCGACCTTGAGTGCGAAATTGTATTCAAGGTAGGCCTGCTCAAGATCCCCGTACATATCTACACCGACAAAATTGTCGCATGATGAGTACTTCAAATCGACAAGTATACGACTATTCAAAGACTGTATATCAACAAGTCCATACTTGCGCATCATAGTATCAAACTCCTCTCCAGTAGAGGTTGAGCACACACAAAGTGTAGCAATTGTATATAAAATAACATTTAGCATACTACTGCAAATGTAATAAAAAAAGTCAATTAAAAAAAAAGTTGTATATTTGCAGTCGGAATAAAACAAACACAATACATAATATGAAAAAGATTGCTCTATTTTTATGTATGCTCACTACCCTATTGTATGCGTGTGAGTCAGGTAACAACCATGAAAATGTAACATCAATTAACGTTCTCTCAAAGACAAGTGCCAACGTAGGTAGCGGCAATGCTGTTGGTATTATAAGCTACGAGATTATCAACCCTATTGCTGGCTATACAGTGGAGGCGACTGCCAATGTCGAATGGATACACTCTTTCGACTACAGCGCAATGGGTAAAATAGGTTATAAGATTGATGCAAACACTACTTATACTGAGCGTGTTGGGGTTATCACTGTTAGCTATAATAATTCAAGCGTTGATATCACCTTGACTCAGGAGGGTAAGGTACGCCCCGAGGAGATTATGATCGAGGCACCATATTTGCTTGGCCACTATTTTGGCGACTATGCTAAAATCAATTACAATTACTACCTCGTGTTCTCAGAGAGCGACTACGATGCATCTGGCTCGTTCTATCGCGAGGGTTACAAATACTTCGTTGATATCTACTCTGAGGAGCGTCCTGAGGACTATAGCAACATTCGCGTGCCCAATGGCGTCTATACATTTAACCCCGATAATGATGGTCGCGCAGGAACATTCTTGGAGGCCTTTAGCATTTACAAGGAGTATGATGCAGCTGGCATGGAGGTTGCCGAGCACAAGTACGAGGAGGGTACTCTTACCGTGACAGATGATCTTGTAAAGTTGGAGATTAAGTTTATGGATGAAGACAACTTGCGCGTCGTAACATTCAGCAACGACTACGTAATGCAGGATCGTCGTAACGATGCTGGTGGCATCTACTAACTGCTAAATAGCAAAATTGAGGGGATAATCGACATGGATATCCCCTCAATTTGTTTTATAGGTAGTATACTCTAAATATCTGATAGTGAAACTATATTATTTAGAACGGCGTATATTGTAAGTCGGCCTAAAGAGCGTGTTTTGAGCTTTTCCGAGATATTGTTACGATGGAAGATGACCGTCGTAAGCGAGATGTTTAGTTTATCGGCAATCTCCTTATTTATGTGACCCTTGACAAGCAGAGCCAACACCTCCTTCTCGCGCTGTGAAAGAAGGGATGCTTCTGGTGTAGCGCCATGCACTACCCCGCTATCATGTTGCATCTCGTGTGGGTAACGTCCCGAGGGATGCCCTGCTTGGTGTATATAAAGAATCTGGCGCACTATTGCAGACTCAGAGGCTGTTGCATCAATCGTGCGTAATCCAGCCTGGGTGAAGGGTGTATTATCCCCCTCTGTAATCACCATTACTTTTCTCAACAGAGGGCGAAACATCTCCATATTAGCAAATAGCACCTTCTCTGAAACAAACAGATGGGCAATGGTGGGAGCCGACACATTAAACTCCTCGACGTTATGGTAGCAGACAACATCAATACCCGGCGTAATATCCGAGAGGAGGCTACGAAGTGTCATCGCCTCCAGTGTATTCTCCGATATGATTGCTATCTGCGGTACCATACTCCACTTATAATATTAGCCGATATAGACCTCCATTACACGACCAGAGCCCTCGATGAGAACATCCTCCACCTCAGCGGGGATAAGTACAACCTCACCCTCCTTCAACTGCTCTGACACTCCATCTGCAGCGATGGTCATATCACCCTTAATGGCGATATAGATGATAAATGAGTCGAGCATAGAACGCTCTAGCTCTTTTTCACCTGCGATGTCGTGCATAACCATAGTGAAGTATGGCGACTCAATAACCTTCGCCTCGCCACCCTCTGCAAGATCATATTTGCGGTGAAGAAGATCTGCGTCGGCCTCAAAGTCAATGGCGTCGACGGCAAGTGCTGTGTGCAACTCGCGTTCTTTACCCTCTGCATCAACTCTATCCCAATCGTATATGCGGTAGGTAACATCCGATGTCTGCTGCACCTCCACAACCTCTATACCAGCTCCAAGTGCATGAACGGTGCCCGCAGGAATAAAGAATACATCACCAGGGTGCACCTCTACCCTATTAAGAAGAGGCTCAAGGCGTGATTCGGCAACAGCAGAGATATACTCCTCACGAGTTATATTAAGGTCCTTAAAACCAAGGTATATAGCTGCTCCTGGCTTACAATCGACAACATACCATGCCTCAGTCTTTCCGTAGCTATTGTGGCGCTCCTCTGCAAGTTCATCGTCGGGGTGTACCTGAACAGATAACTTATCGTTGCAGTCAAGGTACTTGATCAACAAAGGGAACTCCTCGCCATAACGCTCGAAATTATCTTCGCCGATAAGTTCACCCATATATACCTCTATTATCTCATTGAGATTATTTCCTTTAAGCATACCATTGGCAACCACTGATACATCTCCTTTTACAGATGATAGATCCCAGCTCTCGCCATATAGTTTATCCTTAGCAAGTCGAGATGCAGCACTACCCTTCTTCTTAAGTATTGCCTGACCACCCCAAATGCGCTCTTTGATGCGGGGTTTAAATTTTATTGGATATAGCATGTTCTTAGCAATTAAAATAGTGTTTCTACGTATGTTACCACATCGTCGATGCTTGCAGTTAGAGGGAATACCTTATTAGGTTTAAGATACCACAACTCACGACCTCGCTTTGCAGCCTCCTCACCAGCACCGGTGATATTGAGCATAATGCAAGCATCCTTGGCAATCTCACCAGCCTCCGCCATCTTGATTAATGATGCGAGGGCAACTCCTGCTGCGGGATGGATGTCGATGTTCTCAAGCTCTTTGAATAGCTTGCACGCTCGCTTAGACTGTGCATTTGTTGAGACTACTATGGTACCATTCGTAGCCTTCAATGCATCGTACAAACCTCCAGCAATAGCATAAGGAGGCTTGCGATTAGAGAGCACCTTAGCGTCGATAAGTTCTGCATCGCGACGCGCCTTCTTAACCTCATAAGGCAACATCTCGCGTGACTCATGACGCCATGCATCATACATGGGTACAAAGGGTGCATTCTGCGAGACTACGAGCTTCATAAGGTTATCACCATAGCGGCCATCCTCGATAAGGCGCATATTAGCCTCCCATGCAGCGATAGCTCCTGTGCCACTACCTACAGCCTGGAAGTAATAGTCGGGAATACGACCAATGGTTGTTACGGCAGAGAGCACCGTTGTGGCCATACCATCGCGGCGTGCGATATTCTTTGCTCCACCCTCAGCATAGAACTTAGAGGATTTGAGAGCATATAGCGAGAGGTTGATAGCATCAAAATAGTCGCCTCCTTTCTCGCAAGCAATAAGCTTCACGCAGTCGTTGAGTGGTTCGGTAAACCATAGAGCATCAAGATTGTCTGATGGCACAGCCAAAAGTAGCTTTATGTTATTGTCGGAACATACCTTAGCAAAGGCTCGAGCAGTGTTGCCGGCTGATGCAACGACCAATACGCGATCCTCCTTTTCGTCGATGCGCGCACACACGCTGTATGCCTCAGTCTCCTTGAACGAGCATGATGTCATGCGAACGCCATGCTTTGGGCAATAGCCATTGAGTGTAATCCAAAGATTCTCTAGGCCAAGGTGCTTAGCCAACGCCTCGCTCTTATATGTCACTGGGGCTGAAGAACCACTTAGCATGCGCTTGATAGGCAACCAATCACAGAATTTATAAAAACCATAACTCTCAGGCTTAAGTTCCAACTGCTTCTGTTGGTATACAGCACGTACTAAAGATGGTGCTTTACACTCTGCATCGTCCAATATCCAACCAGTATCGTCAAAAACTCTACCAGTTGCCACACATGTCATAGAATACTTCGTGGGCTTGAAATTTTCCATATATTTTAAGTATCGATTAATTCATGAATACACATCTACATCTAAATACATCGTGCAAATTTACGGCTATTTTTTGAGAATATCAATAAGTATAACTAACTATTAATTCCATTATTTGGGGGCTGTAGCAAGTTTTTTAGAAAAAATTACTACCTTTGTCTGTATAATGGCGTGGTGTGCTAATACGTAAGTGACACAACGTTATGAAGATTACAAGTTGAAAGAATAATTAAAGAATCGATAACATGAAGAAGAGAAATTTGTTGATCATATCAATAGTTGTGGCCATACTACTTGTAGTTGGTGTGTTTACAGCCATCTATCTCGGTGACAAAGGTGATAATCGTGGTGAAAAATGCGTTCCTCTTACAGATGATATTGCATTTTATATGGACGTTGATAAACTCATAACTAAGAGCGCAATACGTGAAGTGTTTACACGCGCCAACATGAGTGTCTTGGCTAATGTCGTAGCAGCTGATACTGATGGTGAAGTGAGCGCAGACTATATGGTTAGTATATTCGAAAATCTTGACAATATAGGCTTGAACTCAAAAAGACCTGTGTATGGCTATATGAATAATGGCAAAAACACACAAGAGCTAACTATTGTCGCTGAGGTGTGTGATGCAACGAAGGTAGATAGCTTCATCGATTTTGTCGCAACAGCCACTGAGGAGGATATCGAAATAATGCGCGATAAAGATACCCGCATAATCCTTCGCGACGACTTTTCGATAGGTTATAACGAAAGACGTTTTGTTATAGTAACTCAGACTGAGGGAGATAGTTATACACTCCTTCAAGAAGCACTTAGTAGACCCAAAGCTGACCTAACGAAGTTTGATAAGTATGACATTGCTTGTAGCGTGATGCTCGACCCCATGGTTGCACTTTTGCGCGATAGCATGCAGGAGCAGCTTGATGCCGAAATGGAGTATCTGCAAGAGTCGACAGATGTTTGGGAGATTGAGTGGGCAAAGGAGCAGATTGCAACTACCGAGAAGAGCATTGCTTCGCTAAATGATATAGAGAAGCATATCACCGACGGCGCCCACATCCTCATGGGTTTGACATTCGAAAATGGTCGTGCAACAGCAGAGGCTATTATTGACGGCTACGAGACAGAGTATAAACTCGACAAAAAGGTTGCAAACAACCATATCGAGTACATCGATAATGACGCCATGGCTGTGCTTAATATTGGCATGAATGGTAAGGAGCTATCAAAAACTATCTCCAACATAATCACACCTGAATATGCAGATATGCTGGCTATTAACCGCAATGAGTTCAACCTCTTCGTTAGCATAGCTTGCGACGCTATAGAGTCAATAGATGGAGATGTTACATTTGTGCTTGATGACATCTATGGAGGCTACTATGGCATTACTGGAATTGACGCTTTTGCAGCTATTGATGTGGCTGACAACTATATCATATCTAACATCGCCACATATGGACAGGGTATCCTTAGAAGAGAGAGCAAAGATAACTATAGTCTAAAATTTAATGGCTACCATTTCACTGTTGGACAGCAGGAGAATACTCTATACGCTACCGTTAACATGGATTATAAGAGCAACCCCACTCCTGCATCTGATGCAGCATGGTATAAGGATGTTAATGACAGCTATGCCTATATGTTGCTCAATGTAGATAGCATCTTTAATAACAGTCTAATCTCTGCTATGTGGCGACAGATTCTCAATGATGTCGATGATGTTAACGCTCAATACATAGAGGATATAGCCAAGGCTTTTAGCTATATATACCTAACTATAAACACGCCTAACTCGGCTCAACTTGTGATTGTCTTCGACGACAAACAGACCAATGCCCTTGAACAGTTATTCAAGCCTCTTGCACATATTGTTATGCGAGAAGTTATGCATGATATTATTTATTAATGAATTTGACATATCGTGAATGAGATAAGATTAAATAGGGTTATTCCTGAAATATTTGCCAATCGCAATGACATTGTATCAGACATTTGGTGCAATGATATTACCATAGAGCGCGGTAAAACCTATCTTATAGAGGCTGCATCGGGCACAGGTAAGTCATCATTGTGTAGCTATCTATATGGTCAACGTGGTGACTATCGCGGTGTTATATCCTTTGACAATAAGGACATTAGCAGCCTTGATATAAACAAATGGTGCAGCATACGTCAACAGAGCATTAGCATTCTATTTCAGGATCTACGACTCTTTGGCGAGTTAACTGCATTGGAGAATGTCAACATCAAAAATCGCATCACAAACCACCGCACCCAAAATCAGATTATAGCATGGTTTGAGGAGCTGGGAATAGGCGACAAGCTAAACACACGCATCGATCGCATGTCCTATGGTCAGCAGCAGCGCGTAGCACTTATTCGAGCTTTGTGCCAGCCCTACGATTTTCTCTTTTTAGATGAGCCTATATCACATCTTGATAACCGCAACAGCGATATCATGCGAGATATAATACTTCGTGAGGCAAGAAGCTCTGGAGCAGCTATTGTGGCTACCTCTATCGGCAAGCACATGGATATTGATTATAATAAAATTCTATCCTTATGAAACTTATCTGGAAGTTACTACGCAAGCACATAAGCATATTGGAGCTCACCGTATTCTTTATTGCCAACCTTATAGGCATGGCTGTGATATTGGCGGGTGTTCAGATATATAGCGACCTTAAACCGATGCTCACAGGAGAGGACCCGCTTATCGGAAACGACTATATGATTATCTCTCGCCCCATAGAGCGTATCGGCGGTGAAACTCCCAAAATATCATACCAAGAGATCGAGGAGCTACGCAATGAACCATTCGTTGAGAACCTCGGTATATTCGCATCATCAAATTTTAGGGTTGATGGCGGCATCGAGTTTAAGGGCGACAAGCTCTCTACTATGATGTTTTTCGAGGCTGTACCCGATAACTTCATCGATGTTGAAGTAGATAACTGGGGATACAAACAGGAATCTGATATAATCCCCATAATTATCCCTCGCAACTACCTCAATCTATATAATTTTGGATTCAGCCAAACGCAAGGTCTGCCAAACATTACCGAGGATATGATTAAGCGAATTGAGATTGACATTCGCATTCGTGGCAATGGATATAGCGACAGATACCGAGGGTATGTGGTTGGATTCTCAGACCGTCTTAACACCATCCTTGTGCCTATGTCATTCATGACGTGGGCAAATGGCCACTATTCTAACGAGACTAATGATGATGCTACACGTCTAATTCTTGAGGTTCAGAATCCTGGTGCACCAGAGGTAGTGGCATATATGGAGGAGCATGGCTTTGTAGCCGAGGACAAACCTTCGGAGAGCAGTAAAGCCCTATTTATACTTCAAGTGTGTGTGGCGGTAATTGTAGGTATAGGCGCTATATTCAGCATATTAGCTATTATCATCCTAACACTAAGTATTTACCTACTACTACAGAAAAACGTATCTAAGTTGGAGAATTTAGTGCTCATTGGCTACAAACCAATGTATGTTGCGATGCCATACATCATAATGACCGTGGCACTCAACCTAAGTATCCTTATCGTGAGTATTGCAGCCGTATCATATACACAAGTTAGATATATAGACTACATAGAGTCATCATTCGGTATTTCGATCGATGCATCACCATCCACATCCATCATCACTGGTGGTATAGTCGCAGTGGTCATCACCATATTCAACCTATTGGTAATATATCGCAAAATAGCAGAGATATCACGAAAAAGATGTTAATACGTTTAGCGAATAGTGCGGACATAACCGCGATAATGAATATCGTACACGGTGCCCAAGAGGCATTGCGCGAGTTGGGTATCGACCAGTGGCAGGATGGCTACCCCACTGCGGATGTCATATTAAAAGATATCATAGAGGGGGTCGGTTATGTAGCATGCATACCCAACGGTGATATTGTAGGTTATGAGGCGGTAGTGCTCACTGGTGAAGAGGCGTACAGACAGCTTCCCAATGAAGCATGGAACACCCCAAATGAGTATGTTGTTGTACATCGTCTATGTGTATTAAAAGAACACACCCGCATGGGAATAGCTAAGCAGTTGATGGCTTTTGCTGCAGAGCATGCTATTGAACACGGTGTTTATGCCTTCCGAATCGATACCCACAGAGGTAACATACGCATGATGACCCTACTTCCACAACTGGGTTTTAAGCATGTATGTGTAGTGCGTTACGATAGTGGTGAACGAGAGGCTTTTGACATGAAGTTAAGCAACAAATAAAATAATATAACTACCTTATTAATGGCAAGTTATCTACAAGTTGAAAATATCTCTAAATCATACGGAGATAGAGTACTTTTTAGCAACATAAGTTTTAACATAAACGAGGGTGACAAAATTGCACTTGTGGCACCAAATGGTACAGGCAAGTCATCTCTATTAAAAATTTTAGCAGGCATAGAGCACTCTGATCGTGGTGGCGAGGTTAAGTTTATGCGCGATATTCGAGTAGCATTCCTTGACCAGAATACGGCGTTTAACCCCAACAATACGATATTCGAGGAGGTATACTCGCGCATGAGTGACCTCTCTCCTGCTTTGGTCGAGTATGAGAAGGCTGTAGAGAGTGGCGATGCAAAGCGTTTGGAACAGGCAATGGCAGCGATGGATGCTACGGATGGTTGGTCTATTGAGCAGAATATACGCCAGGTGCTGACATCCTTAAAGTTGATGCGCATAAATCAGCCTATGAGAGAGCTATCGGGTGGTGAAGCTAAGCGCGTGGCTTTGGCATGCATGATGCTTCAGAATGCCGATTTTTTGATTATGGATGAGCCCACCAACCACCTCGATATAGACATCATCGAGTACCTTGAGGGATACTTACAGCGCTCACGATGCACCCTTCTCATGGTGACGCACGATCGCTACTTCCTCGATCGCGTATGTAACACCATCATGGAAATAGACCGTGGCGGACTCTACACCTATCGTGGCAACTACACTGCATATCTTGAGAAGCGCGAAGAGCGTTATACAAACATGCAGGCAGAGATAGATAAGTCACGTAACCTAATGCGTAGAGAGTTAGAGTGGATACGTAGTACACCTCAGGCTCGTACGGGTAAGGCTCGTTACCGTATTAATGCCTTCTATGACCTCAAAGAGAGAGCATCTGTGAGCCTTGCGACCTCAAATGTTGAGATTGATGTTGCTACATCGCGCCTTGGTCGCAAGATAATTGATTGCACGGATGTCAACCTTGCATATGAGGGACGTAGAATGCTTGATAACTTCTCATATAAGTTTACGCGTGGCGAACGTATCGGCATAGTAGGTCGCAATGGTGTGGGCAAGACCACCTTCCTTAACCTTATGGCTGACGTCATCAAGCCCGACTCTGGCGTTATTGAGCATGGAGAAACGCTGCGTATTGGCTACTACTCACAGCGTGGCATCTCTTTCAAACCTGGTCAAACCGTATTGGAGTGTGTGCAGGATATCGCCGATGTGGTCAAGGCGTCGGATGGACATGCGATTTCTGCAACCACATATCTTAATCGTTTCCTATTTCCGCATGAGACATTCAATAAGCGTGTCGACATTCTGAGTGGTGGTGAGCAACGTCGCCTCTATTTATTGACTGTGCTTATGCGCAACCCCAATATGCTTATCCTCGATGAGCCTACAAACGACCTCGATATCATGACATTGAATGTATTAGAGGAGTATCTCCAGGAGTTTAAGGGTTGCTTACTCATCGTGTCGCACGACCGCTACTTCCTTGATAAGAGCGTCGACCACATCTTTGTCTTTGAGGGTGAGGGTCGCATCAAGGATTTTGTGGGCAAGTACAGCGAGTATCGTGAGTATATGAAGGAACAGGAAGACGAAGAGCGTGCTAAACAGCGTGTTTCAGCACCCTCCAAACCACAACAACGCACACACGACACTTCAAAACGAAAACTATCATACAAGGAGCAGCGCGAGTTGGAGCAGATTGAGGCAGACCTTGCAACGCATGGTGCAGAGCGCACCGAGTTGGAGGCAGAACTATCATCGGGTACACTACCCTACGATCGCATCACCGAAATATCGAAGCGCATAGAGGAGCTTGTTGCTCTCATTGATGAGAAGGAGATGCGCTGGCTGGAGTTAAACGAATAGTTTAGACAAGAGCTGCAATACATTAATAATAAATGCCATCGAGTAATTCGATGGCATTTGTTATTTAAGCCTGCAACCATTTATACTTTGCTACGCTGTATAGCGGAATAAAAGGAAGTATGATGGGGGTACGCTTGATGTATGCCTGAAACTCAGGGTCATCACCATACACCTCCGCTTGACGCATCTCAAGTCGGCGTGCTCCACTAAACATCACATAGACAATACCAATATAGCCTAATGCTGCGACAACCCACTGCCACAATGTGCAACAAGCGCCAAAGCACACAACAAAACTGCCGGTCCACATCAGAACCTCGCCAAAGTAGTTGGGACAACGCACGATACGGTACAAGCCGTGGCTAACAAAACGATTCGCATTAATTTTCTTCGCTGCACTCTTCTGAGCATCTGCAACCATTTCGATGACAACACCTATGGTAGCTGTGATGGCACCACCCCACATCCACCACTCATTGACAGCAACACCATCAGCAAGATTGGCAAGATAGAATGTAGCAGGGCTTATCTGACCAACATAGAGCAAAGCACATGATATCCAGATCATCAACATGACAAACACGGGCTTACGTTGTGCTATATCGGGCTGATAGAGAATTTTCTTATACGATGCAGACTTACGCTCACGCATAAAAAGATATGTCGCAAGGCGAACTCCATATACAAAGAGTACACCGAGGAGTATCGCCGATGGGATAGTGAGTGAGTCACAGAAAATGATAGCTGTGGCTGCAGCAAGTGCCGAGATTGAAAGGCCATAGCCTATGCTAAAGAAGTAGATAAAGTAAATCCATCCAACTGCTGATACGGCAAACGATATTGCCAAAAGTAACCAAAGATGTTCCATAAACAATAACTTTAATTAATGAGTTTTACTTTATTGTTATTCAGTAATATGCTTAAATGTAAAGTATCGTGCTACGAGAAAGCTATATAGCGCCACAATGGTCGTTGTTAGCATCTTTGACACCGTAGGCCAAAAGCCACACAGATCAACAAATAGCTTCATCAACACATAGTTCAACAATATAGAACCAGCCACCGAAAGTGCATAACGTATTAGCTGACGCCCCTGAGGTTGCTTGGCTACTCGAAATGCCACATAGCGATTAAGCAAGAAACCAGTGAAGAACGTAATGGGAAACACTACGCCCAATGCAGCTATATGTGGCGATATCACAACTATGCCAAGGTCGACATTATGCTCAAGAATAATGTAGTGATATATCAAAAAGTACCACAATGTATCGAGTGCCATATTAGCTGCACCACATAAGCCATAACCGAAAGTGTCACGTGAAATAATCCGCGACAACGGCTTAATATACAGCCTATCAATAACAGATGTTAGCAGCGTGATAATTGACATATACCTACCTATACTCTTTGGGGGTAAATATCCACGCTTGCTTAAACTTATTGCTGTACTTTTGCTTATACTCAGCACACTCTTCATAGTCGTCACTACCGTAGATAGCAACAGCAAACATCTTACCCAATTTGAAAATTTTACATCTTATCTCCTCGTTAGATTTCTCAGTTGTTGTCACAGCTAATTCCGCATTCTCCATAGTTGAATAGCTACCCACAACAACCCAGTGACGGATATCGTCACGCAAGGTCCAATCATCTGCCAACGGAGTTTGCTCATCCTCGATATCATTCACAGCAACAAACTCCTCTTCAGCGACACTCTCATCGACAACATACGCAACATGAGTATCAACAGATGTAACACTGTCGTCAACAGCCACTTCAGCAGACTCAACTGATGTAGTTTCAACATATTTGACACAAGTACATCCATTAAACATGGTAGCAACATCATCCTTGAATATCACTATCAGAGATAGCGCAAGTGTAATAATGCTTAGTGCGAAACCAAACCAAAGAGCCGTGCGATTTTTGCGTATATACCTTACCGTGACAGGGGTTGCACTTGCACCATTTAACAGTGAATCAAGCTCCTTGTCAACCTCAAAGCTCTTATTGCGAAGCACACCAACACCCTCGATAGTAAGCGTAGAGCCGCTGCGCACCTTCTCCAACCAACGTGAGTATATATCCTCAGCGGCTGTAACCTCCACACCGCCAATCTGCGCAATAAGCTCCACGATTGATATCGCCTTGGCATGCGACGAAAACTCAATGTACAGCTTAGGCGAAGCAACAACATCCTTCGATATCATAGTTGCCGCATGGCGCACCACGGAGAGCGTACCGACATCCGGAAGTGTGATAGCTCGTTCAGTGATAAGAGTGTTGTATACAATTTTATTTACCTCAGTAACCATAGTCTACTTCCTACCCTTGTTCTTCTTTTTCAACTCATTAGCATAAAGCCTATTGGCATTTGACACCACGGCATTCACATCAGTCACCTCGGGACGCTTATAGGCGCGGATAATCATATAGATACCCAAAACAAAGAAAGGAATACTCAACATCTGTCCCATATCTAATACCATTCCCTCCTCAAATGCTACCTGACGCTCCTTGCAGAACTCAATGAAGAAGCGAGTAAGGAATAGACCTATCATCGCTACGCCAAACAACAATCCAGGGCGACGACGTCCAAGATCCTTACGGTAGTATAGCCAGAATATCAGTGCGAATGTAGCAAAGTAACATAGGGCTTCGTATATCTGAGCAGGGTGTCTTGCTGGTAGATCAGCAATAATCTCGGCAGGGACATTGCCATCTGTCATCATCCACTCCATTCGAGCGTCGCTGTAGACGAACTTAAAGCCCCATGGTAGATCAGTCTGATAACCCACTATCTCAGAGTTGAATAGGTTTCCAAGACGAATGATTGCACCACTTAGCGGTGCTACAATAGCGATACGATCCAGACCCCAGATGAATGGCAGATGGTTGCGCCTTGTGAAGAACCATATACCCAAGAAGATACCAATAGTTGCACCATGACTCGCCATGCCTCCGTCACGTATACCTGTAATGATCTTCCAGGGCTCCAAAAGGTATGTCTCAGGCTCATAGAAAAGACAGTGGCCCACGCGAGCGCCTATAAACGTACCGAGTACAATCCATATAAATCCCGATTCTACAGTCTTTGGGGGCAACCCCTCTTTAGTAAACGTAAAATAACAGATGCGCTCTGCAGCTAAAATGCCAAGAGCCCACATAAGACCATACCAGCGGATATCAAAGTCACCAATGGTTATAAGCGATGGATCCCAATTCCACACTATTGATAAGATATTCATATAAAGTATTTTTATTCGATTTATTCAACCATTACATTAACTAACAAGAATTGCCATGCGAGCAATTACGCGCCACACACAACGAATATCCCCTTTATTGATGAAGATATCTTGCTCCTCCGTTCTATCGTATGCCACAAGTCGCCACTGCTCGGGCGCTCCCTTTACACATCGTATTTTACGCCATAGCGCATCATCATCCATAACAATAAGATACTCGTTACCTTGCACCATATCATCCATCTTAATGCGTTTAAGAAACAGATCGGTAGCAGCTGTGCCAGGCAACGCCATAGAGTGCGTCTTTACTCTCACAACAACATCACAGTCACAACTATATGGCAAATGATATTTACCCAATTTAACGCGCTTATCACCCTGATTAAGAAGTTGTGTAACGCCCTGCTCATAGAATGGAACCACGCTTTTAACGGCTGTATTATTGAGCAACATATCACCCACACCAGATAACAGCCATGTGGGATTAATCTCAGGAAAGCGTGCCGTAATGCGTTCAACAAGCTCCTCCGAGATACCAAACGCTCCTCGTTTAATGTGGTATATATTCTCGGAACGTTGCATACCGATATGAGTGGCAAAAGCATTTGCATTCATCTGCACATACTCCAGCACACGCTCCAGGCGCTCCCAGTTGTTATACTTATTAGTCATATTCCCACAGTTAATATTGTATATGAGCCATCACACATCAAAAGAGTGTTTTGTTCACTCTATTTAAAAAATAATTAATATATTTGCGCCACGGCTCCGTAGTTCAATGGATAGAATTTAAGATTCCGGTTCTTACGATGAAGGTTCGAATC
>JAEIGA010007279.1_pt1 | contig 16824 bp, 16 predicted proteins | sample 9270691 | NCBI WGS metagenome assembly JAEIGA01 (sample SAMN17057246, study PRJNA624740) | gut metagenome | biome: biome; isolation source: fecal sample | host: Bos grunniens | place: China: Xizang | collected 2019
AATATTAAAGATTGGATTATTAGTTGTGCTATTGTTTGCAATAGTAGGTCTACTAATTTTGACAGCCTTGCTAACCATATCTGCCATGAGATTTGGCGTGTTATGAATCATATCATAAAGCTTTGCAGAATCGTTAGCATTAAATATTGTTTCCGATTTCTGCTTAGTTCCATGAAGCATAGCAAGTCCTGTATAATCAGCAACACCACCCTCGGAATGAGAACCCATAACGTAAGCAGCAGACGCAGAATTAATTATACCCATGCGCTTTTGCTTCTCATATGTATCTTCCCACATCTTTTCAAATTGTTCCGTGGTTAAAAGTGCATTACCAAACTGGTCTGTCATAACTTGAAGCTTGTCTATGATATCACCCAAATCAAAGCCATTAGCTATATCTTGTAAATTAGTCAAGCTATCTGCAACCGAATCGAGTTCTGCTTGTTTAGATGCAATTTCATCCATATAACCTGTATACTTTTCTTTAAAAGCCAACAAATTCAATTCCCTTGCAACAAAACTATTAGCCTCATCTGGAATTAAAACTTCATTAACATATTTCATGTAATCTTCATTGGCGTTTTTTGCATCTTGCGCCGCCTGTTGGACATTGGTTTTATACAAATTCCATGCATCAATCTGTTCTTGTTTTGCTTTTATTTCAGCATCCTTCGCTTCAATACTCGCCTTTGTCATTGCAAGCTCAGTATTCACTAAAGTCTTTAATGTATTATTATGACTGCGGTATTCGTTTCTGAATTTACCAAGCAATTCAATATCTCTCTTGCTGATTTTTTCTCGCCAATCAGCCCCAAGAATTTGTTCTGCTAATCGCTCATTCTCAGCCACAGTTTCTTCTTCAAGAACATCTTTATATTGCTGAATATAATCTTCGTAGGCTTTAATTTCAGCCTCGTAATTTTTGGATATAGCATCCTTTTCTTTTTCAAGAGCCTTCTCTTGGTCTTTATAAGCCTTGTCTGCAACAGCATCATCATAAGATTTCTGAGCAGCTCTAACTTCTTCTTCTGCATTTGCAACAGCTTCACGGTCAACATCAAAGTGCCAACCACGAGCCGATGAGAATGTTTTGACCTTAGTTGATTTTGCCTTGTCAAGATTTGCAAGCTTCTCTTTAAGTTCAAGTTCCTTTTCAAGAAGTGAATTTTCTTCGTCTTGCTGTTCACGAGATTCCTTAAGAGCATCGATTTTAGCCTGTACAGCGTTTTCTTCTGCTTCTTGCTGTTTCTTTAGATTCTCTATAGATTTACCAAGCTCATCTTCAACCACGCCAGCAATACTCTTATAATTCTCAATCATATCTTCAAGCTCGGATTGTTGCTGTTCTAATACGTCGAGTTGTTCTTCTAAGAGTTTCTTTTCGTTTTCAAGAGCTTTCTTTTCATTCTCGTGGTCTTTGATTCTTTGGTCAATCACGTACTCTTGAGCCTTTAAAAGATTATCAGCTTCTTTGTTAAGTCTTGATATTTCGTCGTTAAGCTTCTTCTGTCTGTCGGAAAGGGCTTTTTGATAGTCTACTGTATTGCCCAGACTTCCATTAAGTTGTTGTATCAAAATATTGTTGCGAGTTATGGAGTCACCATACTCCTTGGAGTACTGCTTCGATTGACGCAACTGCTCGTTGGCTTTTTCAAATTCTGTTCTGTAGGCTGAATTGCTTAAACCTCTACGTCCAAGAGCTTGTACTTCAAGTTCTGCCTGTCTAATAAGCTCATCTGTTTGTTGCTTTTTTACAGCCAAATCAGCATTTTCAGCCTTGATAGTTTCAATTTGTTTCTTGATGTATGTGTCTTTAAGTTGAATTAGCTGTTCTTCCGAAACCTTAAATTGATTACCAACCAATTTCGCTCCGTCCAATACTCGTTCCGTATCAATCTTTGCTAAAGCCCAGAACTCGTCACCAGATAAAAGGTCGCCACCAGCAATTTTTTGTAGTGCCGATGTTACTGTATTAATAGTTTTAAGAGAACCTTTTTGTGCTTCGTCAAGATTCTCAAACCATTTATTGCCAATATTATCCGTTTCAGTTTGAATTTCTGAAAGAGAGGTTAAGGCAGTTTTGCTTATATTACCAATAGAATTACCAACATTTGCAATATTGTTTTGTAAATTATTTTGCTCTGTATAGGTATTAACATCCTCAATTGCCCTTCCCAATTCTTCATAACGGGTAGTCAATGCACCAAGAGTAGCTTGGTCAACATTGTCCATATTTTTATATGTGTCAATTAATTGTCCAAGCTGTTCACGAGCTTCTTCAATTGTGCCTGTGAGAGCTATTTTATCATCCTTACCCCACAAGCTTCTATACACGTAATAAACATCATCTAATGAAGTAGCATATTCGGTAAACTCTCTATTTAAACCATCTATAACGTAAAGTTGTTTTACAAGGTCATTTGTAGCATCTACAAATCCTCTATTAGTGGCAACGGGGTTAGTCAATCCACTACCAATATTAACATCAAGGCTGGCAATATCCTCGGCTCTTTTTATTTCTGCTGCGTGTTGTCTACGCCATTCTGTTTGTTGTGCCTCAGATAAACCTTTAATTTTTTCTATTGTAGTGTCATATTTATCATTAAGCAAATCCAAATTATTTGCTTCGTCCCCAAACTGATCTACAAGAGCATCTTGGATTTTAAGTAATTCTTCTTTGTTTTGAGATATATCTTGTGTAGACTGAGATAGCTGTTTGTACTGAGACAATAATCCTTGTAATGTCTGACTATCTTCTGTAAGACTTGTAATACTATCACTTAACGAATCTAAATCGTTGAGTGTCTCTTGTCGCATTTCAGCAAGTTCTTCTTTTGTAATAACAAGATTATCTACTAACTTGCTAATACCTTTAACAGCCAGTCCAACCGCAAGGGATAGTCCCAATGTCAACGCAGCGTTTAAAGCTGATACAGCAACTTCGGTTGCAATAGCCTTAATCTTTACGCCCTCAAGTGCTACCCCAACCTTAGATAATCCCTTCGTGTTTGGATTACTTATATCTGTTTTTATATCAGCCCATTGTTTTTTGAAAATGGTTATATGTTTAACAGATTTATCAATTTCATCTGTAATTGTTCCAAATATTCCCTTTCCTTTAAAACTACCGATACCAGCTATGCCAGCAAGAAGAACTGGTAAAGCTCCAACCTTCTCCGAAAATACCGAAATTAATTCAACTAAATCACTAAGAAGATTTGCTGTGGTTTTTAAACCACCTGTCGCTGCTGATTCAGTAAGACTCTGAATCATTCTATTTATGGATTGAATTACAGAAACAGCATTATCTGAATTTATAAATTGATTAACTAATTCAGCCCAACTATTTCTTACCTTATTTAAAGAACCAGCCCAATTGTTAGCTGATTTCTCTGCTTCTGTCATCGCAGAACCAACTGCTTGTTCTGAATTAAATGTATTAAGGATATCTTTATAAGTGTCCCAATTGGAAAGTAGGGCACTGAGTTGATTGCCTCGATATTTCTTTGTATTTGAGCGAGTCGCAAATTCGCCCTCGTTATTTAGTTACATATTTCCTTTCAAATACTCTTTAATTTTTTCCTTTGTATCATAAGTGTAAGGGATTTCGATTAGTTTGATTCCATTATCTTTACAATATTGTCTCTTTATACTGTCTCTAATTTGTTGTTTCTCAAAACCTTCCTTACCACCGAATATATCACAAGACTTGTAATGTTGTTGCCCATTATATTCAATGCAGATATTTTCGTTTGGTAAATAAAAATCGAAAGACAAACGTTTTTTATATACACAGTCATCAAATTTAAATTGAGGAATATATTTTAAGTTTAATTCATTAAGACAATCTGCCGTAAATTGTTCGCCTTTATAGCAAAAATCACAAACGGGGCATCTATGCATAATATACATATGAGTCTCCCATTCAGTCCCACACACCTTACAACGCACATTAATCGGCTCGTTTATTGATTTATATTCGCTGATAAGTTCTATTTTAGGATTAATGCTATGAATTTTCTCCTCGACTCTTTCTTTTGTCAAAGTGTTAGCGTCAGAAAGTTTTTCAATTCTGCACTTATAACAACCCATTCCTTTTAAAATATCCCTTATAGTAGCTAATCTTGTAACGTCATGCTTTTTACAACGACACCAAATCTTATCATTTATCTTTGTATAATCATCAGATAAAAATTCAAAACAATCTTCAAACAAAGAAAGCTTCTCTTGAATTTCTTCATGAGTGTATGAACGTCGATAACAATAACTACAACAATAACTTGCCTTATAAAAAGAGTTTCTGCTAATTTCTTGAACACCTTTATCCTTGTGCTTGTTGCATATGTATCTTATCATTATACTATTTCTCTTATCACTATAATTTGTGCGATAGGTTTCTACATATGTTAAGTCGAGTTCTTGACAACGCTGAATATCTTCATCTATATGTTCATTAATATTTAATCTTCTTTTCAAGCCTGTCATTTCCCAACCACATTCCTTACAACCTTTTCCTTCAATCAAATGACCAAGAGTCGTTGTTTGCTCACCATGAACAGGACATAAATACCTAATGGAACTACAAGCATCTTTATATTCTGTACTTTTGGATAAAGGAATATATCCTTTCTTTTCTAAATACATCAATACAACATCAAAAGAATATTTTCCTCTCTCCCTTTGACATTTTAAATCTTTTCGCATTGTAGTAATTGATGTCAAACTATGTCGTGGAATAAGACTACACAATTCCTCATCTGACATATTTTCATAGTTATCAATAATTATTTGCTTTTCTTCATCATACCATTTATTATGAGCCATATTATCACCTTTATATTATCATTGCATCTTTTATTTTTGAGCGTAAAAAACCTCTAAAGCCTTAAACAAATCTGAAGTTTTTACATATTTGTAAGTAGTTACCTCATTTACGACCTTTATGAATGAGGGTTTTATTCCCAAATTATCCAGATATTCTTTTTCTGGAGTGTACTGAGTAGAATACTCTTTATCATATTTTTTCATAATATCACCTAACTAAATAACGACTCATGCTTTCACATGAGAATAGACTATTTCTTCACCCTCGACTTTACGTTAGGGGCGTACCTTTTCCATTTAAGGGGTTTTCACCCACACCTTTGCGATTGTGCCGTACTCCTGTTGCTGTAATCACAGCCCGACATGGGGATAGTCGTTGAAGATTCACCCTCGACTTTACGTTAGGGTGCTTTCCTGCACGAACAGCCAATCCTTGCGTTTTAAAACTTTCATAGCGTGATTTCTCCGCTATTGTAGTGCAAGGCTCTAAGGCTTTACCTGCAATTAAATACGTTTCAGATATATATTTCTATATATCGAGGTAAATCTATTACCTCCGATAGCACTAATTAAATTTGCTTTTTTTATTGAGTCATCTGCTTCCTTATTAAATGCAGTAGCCAGTTCATCAAGAACAACCATTGGGTCACGTAACGAAACAGCACCATTACGAACTTCCTTTAAAGAAACGCCAAGAGCTTCTGCTGCTTTTTCATACTTGGTTAAAGACTCAGAAGTGATATCTTCTTCGCCGTCACCAACTTCACCTTTGACCTGCTGAATATTCATAAGAATCAAACGATTATTTTACACATTGTTTTTTGATAATTTTATAGAGATTATCATACTCTTTATAAGAGATAGAAAGTAAATTAATTCCATTATCTCGACAATAATCAGACTTAATCTTGTCGTGCCTTTGCTGACGTTCAAAATTCTGAATAGCTTCTTCCATAGAACATCCGCCAAACTGAACTGGTTTGTAATGTTGTTGCCCCTGATATTCTATTGCTAAATGTAATGATGGTATATAAAAATCAAATGGTAAAAGTTTAATATCATAACAATCATTAAATTTATATTGCGTTTTAAATTCAACATTAAATTCATTCAATAGCTTTTCTATTTCTTTTTCGCCTTTTGATGATACACATTGAGTACAACCACATTTACCATGCATTGCGTCAGAAGCCCTTTGAACATATGTCCTTCCATGCGTTCCACATCTGAAAGTAACTTTACTTTCTGTGCCATCATATCCAGAAATAATTTCAATCTGTGGATTTACCATTCTCATTCTTTCTTTAAATATTTCATATGATAACATTTGTGATTCATGCATTTTCTTTTTAACACAACAAGTACATTGAGTTGTTTTATTCAATAACCTTCCAGCAGAAGCCAAGCCTTCATATCCGTCAATTTTACATTTGTATGACACATTGTTTGCATCTCCGTTATATCTTGATGTAATAATAAGGTTTGGTTGTACTTCAGATATTTCCTTTACAAATTTGTCGTGTTCCTTCTTGGGCTTACTGTTTTTACACTTATTACATCCAGAACCTTGACATAATGAAACAACATTTGCATCCCATTCATTGCCACATTTAGTGCATCTTGTTTTAATCGGAGTTCTCATATTTTTATATTCTCCAATTATTTCTACTGGCACGTTTAATAATTCTTCAACCCTATATTTAATATCTTCGGTCGTCATATTTTTGCCTGAACACTTAGGACAATTGCCTTTAAGATTTCTCAGATTTCTAAAGGATATTTCAAACATATATGGTTTATAATGTTTATTACAAACACAAGTCAGATAGGTTTGCTCATTTTTGACAAATCTTTTTATATAATCCAACTCTTTTATTTCACATAAGTTCATAATATCTTCATCACTTGTTTTCTTCATAGTTCTCACCACCTTTCTTATATAATCAATGTGTAAAATAATTCTATACTACTTCTCGGTCTAAGCACCTTGCCATTTGGCGAGTATAGAACCTTTTCGGTCGTTTCGACTGTATATCAAACTCTTTTAAGAGCCAATCCTCTTACAGTCTGTGAGCCTTCCCCAGCAAATACTTAGTTTGCTTATTGCCATATGGTTTAGGGGCTTGGTTGCGGATTAGATTTTATAAAGGCACTTAGCATTATTATTTAGCATATGCCATCATTCTTTTTCTTTCTGCCTTTCGGCAACATTCACACTTACCGTTTCCAGTTATGTTGTAGTAAAGAATAATATCAATCTTTCCCCGCAGTTTGGGGATTTATGCAATTATAGATTCACACCTATAAAGGGCAGTTGTGCATAAAGCACGTTTACCACGTAATGATCTCGCTGCTATTTCTCCGCCCTGTTGGGTAGTTGCAATCATAGTCGAGAGAGCTGCGGTCATCTCATCAATGCCGATACCAGACTGAGCAGCTTGTGAAGCAGCTATCTTTGTAGCTTCTGCAAGGTCATTCATTGAAAGTGCATAGTGATTCGTAACATAGTTTTGACGGTCTAAGGTATCAGTTAATTCCGCAATACTTCCGTTGTAATCATAAGCAGCGTTTGTTGCTATAAGATACTGGTTAGCCAAATCAGCGGTCATATCACCTGCTGCCTGTGCAAGAATAGTAAGTTCAGCCATAGCTTCTGACTGTTGTTCATTAAATCCAGCCCTACTCATTTCTTGAACACCAAGCAAATAATCACTCGCTGTTCTACCATATTTACTTGCAGTATCAAATGCAGTCTCACCAAGCGACCTTAAGCTTTCTACGGTTCTATCAGAAGTTTTTGAAATTTCAGTCAATCTATCATCAACCGTTTGTAACTCAGTAACGGCTGACCTAATTTGACTGATAACCATATTTATAATTTGGTTTGCTGATATATAAGTTGAAATTGTTTTAAAGGCATTACCAAATTTCTCAAACGCTGATGCTCCCTCTAAACCAGCAGATTTGGCTTCTTTTTTAAATACAGCTATATCTGTTGAAAGGTCTTTGAGTTCTCTATCAGTAAGTTCTGCGCCCTTTGCCATTGTGGTTGCAATTCTTGCCCACTCGTCCGCAAAAGACTTTCCACTTGTCATCTGTTTTGTGGACTCGGTGGCTCTCTTATTAGCAGACGCATAAGCATTTACATCGGCAGTAAGACGCTTTATTCGATTTTGAAGATTAGCTAACTGATTGTTTTCTTGAAAAGTTTTCTTTTCTTGTCTTTCAACTTCCTTTTGAGCTTTATTCAAATCCTCATAATATTTTTTCATATCTTTGAGGACTTGATTTTCGGCAGTCATTCCCTTAACCGATTCTTCAAAACGACTTTGCCAGTAATCATGTTGTTGCTCCTCACGAAGTTGCTTCGCAACCTCAACACGCTTTTGCTCTACTGCGAGTTGCCTCTGTTCTTCTTTAAGAGCTTGCTCAAATTCTTTGTTGAACGTTTTTTCTTTTTCTTTGTTTATACGTTCTTCAATTTTAAGCTCTCTTTCAAATTCCTTATTAAAGGTAGCTTCTTCCTTCTGGGCAACCTTTAAAAGTGCTTGCGTTTCATTAAGTGCAACCTTTATTTTTGTATATGCCTGAATCTTTTCATTTATACTTTCTTTAGATTCTCCTTGAAAATCTGTCGAAAAATCAAAGCCACTCGCCAAGTTTTGAAGTTCTTGAAAACTATCCTTTAAAGTCTGTGGGACGCTATTTAATTTTTGATAGTCAACCGTTAATATTTTGATTTGAGAATCAGCTTTTGCAATTCTTTGAATAAAATTTTCTATTACATTTTGTGGTATATCTGAAGTCATTTGAGCGTTTGCAAGTTGAAACTCTTTTCTTATAGCAGACAAAGCATCTTTTGCTCTATTTAAAGACGCTTCATCAACAATATCTTTACTCATTATACTTGTAAAGACTTCGTTGTAATTGACTCCATTTCTCGTAGCCAAACTATCTAAAGCCAATTTTGTCTTTTGAATTTTAGCTGTTAGAATATCATAATCTTGTTGTAAACGTTCTTGCTTTAAATGCAAGATTTCAGATTGCCTTGCCCCTTCCGCATAAACAGTTGCGATAGAACCAGTTTTTTTATTTATGTTTTCGGTGTTTATATCAGTATTAATTTTAGGAACTTCTATCTTGAGATTTTTACCAACATTTGCCAGTTGGGACTGTATGGAAGTAATACTATCAGTGTCCAACTTGCACTTAATTTTTATGCCCTCAATCTTTTTTTGTAATTTAGGAATATCAGTCTGATTGATTTTTTTTGCACTATCTTCAACATTCAATCTTGCAATCAAGTCAATTTTATTATCTGCCATTTAACCACCTCTTTTCATCAATATGCTTTGCCTTTGAAGAAGTCATCGGCATCTATCTTTATACCTAATTTATTTGTTTTGTTAAAATCTCTTATGCCTTTTTCTACAGCATTAATTCCTGCAAAATAAGTTAAGCGTGGGACTTCTTCTCCAATCATACTTGCAAGACGAGGACTATGCCATCCTTTTTCCATCATTAATGGAACGAACGTTTCATGTCTTTCTTTAATGGGAATCCAATATTCGTTACCATTTAAATCATCCCTGTATACACCCGAAAGATTTGGATGCATTGCCAAATCATTTTGAAATCCCACGCTGATACGTAGTGTGTTGCCAACAACTCTAATATTTGCCAAACCCTCTGCATACAATGCATTTTTATATCCATAAGTGCGTTCATATATTTTGGGTTGATAACTCTCATAATATCTGTCAATATAATATTGTATGCAATTATAAAGCCTACGTGCTTCATTTGCCATTGTTTCAGCGAGTGTTTTGCCATCAGACATTTTAACTTTTTTTAATGCAATTTTACTTAGTTGCTCCTTCAGACTTTTCGCCATTAGACTCACCGCCCGTCTTTTCTATAACGTTTTCGGTTACTGCTTTTACAAAATCTTTTTTGTTAACATTGTTTAGTCCATCAAGTATTTCTTTTATATCGGCAAGATTCTGTGTGTTATCTACTGCAATATTTGCCGATATATCAGAACACAGTTTATCGAATGAAGTAGGACGGGTTGCAATAATATAATCTATCTGTTTATCAACAGCATCTTCAATCTCTCCCCATAATGGTAATCCTGTTACTATTCTTTCAATATCATTATACCAATCACCACTTTGGGTAAGTTTGAATATTTCATTGATTTCCAGTTCTGAAACTTCTATATTTGTCATATATTTTAATATTACAAATCGTTTTGTTATTTCCCTATTCCATGCACAAAACTTTCCGCTATCATCAAACAATGTACTTGCAATTGTATTTACCATGTTAGCAAACATATCCACATTAATATAATTTTTAATCTCTATAGTAGCACCATTAATTTTCTTTGTAGTTGTTTTAAGATTATAATTTTTTCCTGCAATATCCATAATAGTCATAATTAATTCTCCTTTACTTTCGTGCTTATATCATATGTAAAACAAGCACAATCGTTTATTTTTTATAATGATTGACACCTTCATGCTTTAAAACTGTATAACCACCTATATTAATCGCATCAGCAAGGTCATCGTCGTCATTTAGTTTTAAATCAAATATTTTTTCTGATATTTCTATGCTCTTTTCCTTCTGTATGGGACGTTTACCAGTTATGCCTAATTTAGATTTCCATGTTATAGGTTCTACGATTTCAAAATCATAACCCTCATCTTTTAATCGCTCCATTGTCATACCCCTAAGACAAGAAAGCATACCAAATGTTTTTACATTGCCACTTAAAAAAGCGCCTTCTAAGACAACTAAATCTGGTTTATATTCTTTTATTTTTTCCATCATTAAGTCAACCATTTGCAAGGAACGCCTGTAGTCCTTAATCTTTTCATCGGCTTTTAATTTTCCGTAGGTTATAAGTTTACTATCAACCCACACCGCATAGGCTGTGTTAATTGTTGCTTGGTCAAATGACATGATAATCATGTTTCCACCACTTTCATTTTTTTATTCATAAAAATTATAAAAAAATAGGGGTAAGTTATGTTCTTTTCCTTACCCCTTTCTCGATTATAATTCATCTTTATAGATTTTATTTCTTCTTGTTTTTCTAATGTTTGTCTTATCCTCTTGCGAGGTTTCGACGGTTATAATATCCTTAATCTGTGTGGCAATATTTGGTTTTAAATTACTCAAGTCAGTATCAGATGTTATACCAATATTTTCAAAAGCAATTTTTGCATCGTCCTTGCTGTACAGTTTAGAATTGTACTGATCGATTATCATATAAATCTGGTAGTGCTCATGTGTGTCGGTATAAAACCTCCACCCATGAGTACCAACACATGAAGGACAATAATTATATTTCTCACCACAAATTAAACATTTTGTGAGATTAGCCATTATAAGCCTCCTTATTCACCTGCAACAACCATTCTATAAAGCTCACGAGCCTCAGAACAATAATCGTAAGAACAGGTAAGATTACAGTCAATATTCTGGTCAAGTGCCATTCCAAGAGTATAGTTGGTCTGGAACTTAGCTGCTGGGAATATAAAGTAAGCGTAGATAGGAGATGTCTTATCACAGATGTCATATCCACGTACAAGTACTTTAACAACAGAAGCAACAGGGAACTCCTCGGCAGAGTTTACAATCTGAATAGCACTTGCCGTATCATATTCATAAGTAATAAGGATAGAAGAACCCTCATCATAATCAGCATTAAGAACTGTAATAGTATCTGCTGAACCACTACCCTTAATGAATACAAATTCACCAGAAGTAGGAGTACCTACGCCTCTCTCAAGCTTCTTTCTTGTAGAGCCATCCTTGGTAAGAAAAGCAGCCGACACTTTATAAGCAGGCGTACCAACTGTACCACTATTTCTTACAGCCTGTGCAAGAGAGATAGTTGTGGTAGTTGTATCAATTGTTACCTTACCAGATGTTGCAACAAGCTTAACAGTCTCGAACTTAGGAACAGAAATAAGATTTGTCTCAGAGCCTCTTTCTACCTCAGAACCGTTCATGCTTGCAACAAGTTCAAGAGTAAGCAATGGAGTTGTAAATGAAACGTCGCAAGACTTAGCTCTTGAAATACTAAAAATAGTGTTACCATTAGCATCTGTTTTTGTATCTTCCTCTGCGTCTACAGTAATCTGAAAGTCCATAAGCTGATTTGTCATCCAAGAAAGTGAACCATCGCTGTTTTCGCCAACAGCATAAATAGGTCTTTCAGGCACAAATGTAGAGAGGTCTGTGCTAAAAGCTATTGCCATATTATTACCACCTTTCTGTGTTAATCAATTGGTTTTAACCAATCTAATTCTTTCTTTATTTTGTTATATTCAATACAACCACTATATATACCTTGATATAAGTGATTAGCATTATCGATTATTGAAATACGCTTTAGGCTATCAAAAAAAGCATACACTTTCATATCCCATATATTACCCCAATCATATTTAAAACTTGAATGATTTACGAGGGCTGAAATATATGGTAAATAAATCGAATGAGTACCCTTCAGGGCGTGAAGTTTTTCTTGATACTTAGCATCATTTCGAGCGTCAATTATTAATTGTTTTTTTGCAAATGAATTTTTAACTTGTGTGTATTGAGGTTGCGACATACCATGCATTTTACGAATATAGGTTGCCATTTCCTCGAAAATATCGGATGTAAATTTTATACCATCTGAATTAATTAAAATCAATTTTCCTTCAAATTCTACTGGACGAAATTTATAAAAGTTTAAATCACCAAAAAGAGGTGAGCTATCCAATTTCATATCATCATCGTCGTTTTGTTTTTTGCCATTAAACAATAGATTTGCAAATATAGCAAACATTTGAAAGTTTGTAATTTCAGTATAATCAATTCCCATATCATCAAGTTGAGCGCATCTATCAATGGTGGTCGCTGTAAATATTGAAATCATTGAACGATAATTACTCTCTCCATAATCACAAATCTCGCCCAATGTAGGGCTTTTAATTTTTACGCCATTAGGTAAAATATAATCATCGCCACGATATAATTTTAATTCATCGATGTCTCGCACAGGATTTCACCCCTCGCATATATCATCGTTTAAATCCACCGCATCGAATACAAGTTCTCTAAATCTATAAGTATCATTTACACTTCCTGCAACGTCAGATTTTAACTGCAAAATTCCAACGCCAAAGCCTTCTCTATCCTCATATTTATCCTCGATTAATTCTGCGATATAGTCCATTCTCGTTCCACTTTCACCAGCCATATTCATATGCATATCCTCTTGATGGGTAAGTACATAAAATATAATCGTAGGATGAACCCATATGTTACTTTCAATAGTACCATATCGCAAACGTCTTTCGGGGATATTAATTTCCACGAGGATATAAGTGCGTACATTTTCCTCTGTTCTGGGAACATAATAATGAGGGAATATGCGTTTCCAAACAAGGTCGTCGGGAGATTCATCATCACTAAGACCAAGCGCACGAATTATATCATCATCTTGTGAAAGTTCGGATATTATCTGATTTTTCCAAGACCGTATACAAGAACTCTTTCCCAATTTTAATACCTCCTTAAACTGCTCCAATAACATCAACTGACAATTCGCTTCGTTGCCCATTACCTGTAACCTCGATTTTAAAACTAAAACCAACCAAGGCTGGCTCATTTACACACTTAATTATACACTTGTTACCAGTTTGTGTCATTGTCAACTTATCATTCAAGGATGCAGGATTGATAATAGAAAATACAACTTCGCTTTCCGTTTCCGCAGTAAAGGTTTTTCGTCCACCTATTCTAATAGAAGGACTTCCACTAAATGTTATATTAATTGGATTTGGGTGTGGTATGCTATCAGGGTCTATGTAATCACAAAGCATTAAATCAATTCTATCCGTTTTTGGATTAAATTCACACTCAGTAAATGTAATTCTCATTATCCTCATTTCATTATAAGAATAAGGAACTTTTGACATTGAGGTAATAATATAAGTATCTGGATGTTTGGTAGCATAGTCAATAAACATTCGTTTATCTCTCTGCAATTCGACAGTTATCTCATCCAACGACACCCAACTCATTAACTGAATGTAACCAGTTTGAACAATATTTCTTGCTGTCTCAACACCAGTGTTGTACTGAGTTGCATCCGCCGTATATGAAGGATAATAATAGATTCGTCCAGTTTCTTCATCTTGCCATTTTAAAGTATAATTACATTCATGAATGACCGCTTTGGTGTAAATTGTATTACTATCTGGCATTGTCATTATTATATAAATTTGCTCATTATGTTTTGTATCTAAAACTTTAACATATTTATAATCGGCAATCATGTCTGATATACGAGTTAAAATTTGTCTTTTCCAGCCTTGTGTATAAGCATCGAAAGTTTTATTTTGTACAACCGCCTGAGTTTCAAATTCTGTTTCAAACAAACCAGTTTCACCGTCATACTGTCCCTTGCACAGTTTCACAGTTTCGCCCAATGGTGTTTCAGTAAGAGCCTCATCAAAACTATCAGTAACCCAATCGTTCCATTCATCGTTTTCAAGTTCATTGTTCATTGTTGGTTGGGGGTTTATTAAATACCAATCATTATGCATACTACCACTCCCCGTTAATTAAAAGCATGAGTTTTCTGTTTATGCAACAATTCTTGAATACGTTGTAACTCCAAAACCAAATCCTTATATGTTACATTTTTAGATGAATCACTACCTGTTAAATGAATATCTTTTCCATAAAAACCGTTTAATTTTTCAGCCCTTGACAATTCTCTTGTAACATATTCAGAATACATCATTAAGCCCAATGTGTACACAACTGCGTGTTGCAATTTGGAATCAAATTCCATAGTACTTTCATCGTAATTTAACGTATCAACTTCCAACTCATATTGAGCTAACGATGACATGAACCATTCATCTTCTAATCCCTCTGGTAATGCAGTTTTTGCCATCGGGTGAGAATGAAAACTTTGAATGACATCATTTTTAGTTGTTACATCACCCAATGTAATCACCACCTTAGTTATTCTCTACAGTCATTCCTGTGTATTCTTCAATAAATTTAATTTTCTTATAGTCATTAAAGTTCAACTTAGATACAGCCTCGACAAGCATTTTCTTTTCGGCAAAAGTAATAGCAAGTTCCTCGATGGCTTTCTTAAACGCTGACATATTTTTAAGTCCGAACGCATCAGAAATTTTCTTTTCATCTATAATAGATTGAGGTTCTGTCTCTGTTTCCAAACCTGTGTAAATTCTTGTTTCCTTATCATCAACATAAATCCAAGGATGCTTACCATCCTGAGTCTCACCCCAGAACAATGTACTTCTTGACTGTACCTTAGAAACAACTTCCGATCTGCTAATTAAAATTGATGTGTATGGGGGAATATTAACTTCTCCCTCGCCACTTATCTTTCTAAAGCCAACAGGAAAGCTTGTGACATTTTTTATCATTATGTTCTTGCTCATATCGAATGAGTCCATTATAAATCCTCCTTTATTGATAATAGGGGACGAACTACATCGTCCCCACTATCTTAATAAATAATTATTCAACAGTGTCGATAAGACCTATCTTGTATTCCTCGCCCTTTGCAACATCAGCAGCAACTTCAAGGTCATATCTTGTAAGAAGTCTACCAGTTGAAGCATCAGCACCAGTCATAGATGTAAGTCCGCCTCTTGTCCAGAGCTGGATAGGAGAAGCGACACCTGTAGGAACAACAAAGATGTATCTGTCATTAACAATCTTATCGAACCATGTGCCAGCAGTATTTGTCTTACTAAGGTCATATGCGTTGTCAATACCATAAACGCCAGCGCCCATTATGCTTGAAACATAAGCGTTCTTACGAATCTCGTTCATAGCATCCTGAGAAATATTGAGGTAAGGTGTTGTCTGTAAATCGGAGTATGTAGCAATATCATTAAGCTTAATAACAGCAGATGTGTCACCAACCAAAGTTACAGCACCAAAGGGACGAGCCTTATTAATTACAGACTGAACGTTAGCTCTTGTTACACCAGTAACAGCGTTCTTAATTGTTGCGTTAGAAATAGCACTAATAACTGTATCAAAAGCAAAAGCAGAAGCCTTATTTCTCATATCTGTCTTAATATTTTCAATAAGAATATTCTCTGCACTCATATCTCCAAACTGAGCCTTACGATAATCAACCTCGTAACCAGCAGCAAGAGAAGTTGAAGGTACAGTATACTTATCAGCATAGTTAAAGCTGAAAGGAACATCCCCATTAAGAGCCTGACCTCTTGTATTGACACTCTGCTTTATAACCTTACGCTCAATTGTCTCATCATATCCAAGATTCTCATAACCACCAAAGAATCCAAGAAGCTTAATTTCTTCGAGGAGCATTGGATTAACCACATATGCTCTTATTGCGTTCAACTCAGCAATAGCAGATGTATCGCCACCTTCAGCTCTTGTATTTAATTCCTTAATCTTCTTTACACACTGGTCGCCAACCTTCTTGCCATTAACATCCTTGATGTTTTCAACATCTTTACCCTGAACGAGCGCAGAAAAAGTTTCAACAATAGGTGACTTGGAATTAAGTCCATTATGAATAGTGTCTTTACGGCAACCATTCATTTCGTTTATTTCATATGTTCTCATATCTTTTACCTTCCTTTCTAAATATAATTAAGCAGTAGCAACCTGTATAAGAACTCTTACGCCAATAGGAAGAATTTCTGTAACCTTAAAGCAAATGTCGCCAGCAGTTGCAGCAGCTTCTTTAAACTTAAATGTGGTTGCATCAAATGTAAGTGTGTCTCCTACAGCAATGTTCGCAAATGTGCCTGTGATATTTTCCTTTGTTACATCAAGTTCTTTGCCTACCCAATTAGAAAGCTTAAAGAGATTTACATAAGCACCCTGTTCAATAGTATAAGCAAGGTCATATTCGCTATCTCCGACCTGAGTATTAAGAACAATATAAAGCTCATTGCCAGTTGC
>JAEIGA010007280.1_pt1 | contig 16822 bp, 22 predicted proteins | sample 9270691 | NCBI WGS metagenome assembly JAEIGA01 (sample SAMN17057246, study PRJNA624740) | gut metagenome | biome: biome; isolation source: fecal sample | host: Bos grunniens | place: China: Xizang | collected 2019
ACTATAAAAATATTGACCTATATAAAACATTGAATAAGGAAGAAATACATACAATATTATATTGGCAATGGTCTCAAGGCTATTATAGATAGCTCTTATAATTGTTGTGAATAATTCACATATAGTTTCTAATACTACATCTAACATATCCATTATAAGTTCCTTTTTATTTTTTCTCTATAGTATTCTTTCTTTATCGACATCTTCTGATTAAGTCTGTTCCTATAACCGTGTATCTTACACCATTCACAGTTAGTATTTGAACTACAGAATAAAGCATTATGGGCTGATTTACAAACATCACAATGTTCATCAATCAATGATTGTTCATAAAGTGTAGCAAACAAATGTAGTGTAACAGTTGGAGATTGCTTATCTTTCTCATACATTACTTCTATATTATGCAATTCATCTTTACTAAGAACATTTGTAGCATACCACTTACAAGCTTTAAGATAGGCATCTTTCATATTTTTGCCACTAAAGCTAATACTGAAAAACTCTGTGGAATATTTTATGTCATTCAAGTACACCACCTTCTTCCTTAGCTAACTCACATTGCCTTCTTGCCTCTTCATCGGCCTGTTCGTTAAAAGTATTACCAGAATGACCTTTGACCTTTTTAAAACTTAACGGTATACCTATATGAGCTATAATAGATATATACCTCTTAAATGACAACCACAAGTCTTTATTCTTTATGTCATCACCTCTTGTTGTTTTCCAACCATTGATAGTCCATCTACTTATCCACTGATTATTTATAGCATTAACAACATATGAAGAATCTGAAATTATCTCACATACATCAAACATAGTACTGTTATCGCATATATACCTTAATGCCTCAACTACTGCTGTTAACTCCATTCTATTATTCGTTGTTTCACATTCATTACCAGATACCTTTTTGCAACCATAACTATCATAAATAATAAATGCCCAACCGCCTGGGCCTGGGTTACCAGAACAGGCACCATCTGTAAAAAATCTTATTAACAATTATCTGCCTCCTTTTGTAACAGAATACAACTTAATAATAGTCTTACTAAACACTTCATATACAGTACAACCATAAACAGAACCTATAACACTTAAATCATCTATACTAAGTATCATACCTTTCCATATTATATAGTTATCTGCAGCCGTCGTGTCTGGATATAACCTATAGTAATATTTATACTTATTACAATACTTCTTTATACATAACTCTAATAAACTTATCGGTATAATGTCTTCATCTACATTTGATAATTGCTTTATTCTTCTTAATGCTTTTTGAATAATTCTCGCATTGCGTTCATTACGACAATCGAGTTGTAATATATCATTAGTAGTCATAATAACACCATAATACAAGCTAAGGCCGGTATATACTACCGGCCAAAGCTATCAAATATAACTATTTATCAAACTATGACAGGCGGATTCATATACTTACTAAAGCTTATATCAAATATCCCACTCGTCATCTTCATCTTCTGCAGGCTCTTCCTTCTTAACCTTCTTAGGTCTACCGGGCTTCTTTGCCTTAGGAGCCTTCTCTGTCTTCTCTGCCTTAGCAGCCTTATCTGCTGCCTTACGCTCTTCCTCTACATCGACCTCTTCCCACTCATCGTCATCATCAGCATCATCGGCCTCTGCAGCTTCTGCATCTGCCTTTCTCAGCAGGTCAGCATAGAACTTAGCCGGCTTCTTGGGTGCAGCCTTGATACCTCTCTTCTTACACTCTTTAAAAAGCTCTGGAGCTGCCTTACCTTCATAAGGGTCTGCCGGTGTATCTGCTTCATCAGCATCTTCCCAAGCATCATCTTCAGCTTCTTCCTCTTCCTCAACAACACCATCACCATGATGTTTCTTGAGATAAGCAAGCATTGCGTCATGGGACAGACTACCGAACTCTGCCTTGCACTGTTTTCTCTCACCAAACTCACCGAGAAGTTTGTACATCTGGGCATTGTTCATGTTATCGAAATCATATGCACCATCTTCTGTTTTCTCAGTAGCTTTAGTTTTCTTATCTGCAACAGTCTTCTTCACCTTCTTAGGAACTTCCACCTGCTCCTCAACATCCTCTGCATCATCATCATCCTCGTCAGATGTTACACCTACGATAGAATCCTTGATGGCCTTGTTCATCTTGTTAGCAGAAAGATAATCGGGAGAGAACTTAAACAGGTCTGTGGCCTCTGTAGGCGCCTTGGCGACAAGTCCTGCTACCTTGATAGCAAGGAGAGGAAACCTCTTACCAATGTCTGCCATTGCCTCCTGGTCTTTGTTAGCAACAAAAATCTCTACTACTTCTTTCATTGTGTAATTTTTTGCCATTGTTTTTTCTCCTTTTCTTAAAAATATGTTTTTGGCAATGTTACCTTACAACTATATATGCTATAAAACCATATATATTTAACTATTACTGTGTGTCTATAAACAACTACTTAACACACTGTACATCTGGCAAATGTATATTGTACACATTTATACACCGCCCCATGTTATCCCCAACATGGTTTTCTGTAAAGTTTTTTAAGTACATCAGTGTACAGTATCTGTACTTATTTGAAATGGGCCTATACAGAATCGAACTGCATACAATACAAAAATATTGGACCATCACAAACAATATTTTATATTACACCATCACCATATAGATGGTAGACCCTATATATTAAACCTGAATGGCTCTCAATGCTCTAAGATATTTATTATTAGGCATACCATAAATATTTATAGTATTTATAGTATCCTGGTCAAGTCCCTTTACTATGGCAATCTTCATAATCTTATTGAGGTCCATACCGGCGGCTTCTAACTTAGCTGTTGCAATCATACATCTGTAAGAGAACACTGTCCTTATACCTTTGGTCTTAGCAACTTCTCTAATCTTATGTATGAAATCAATAAGCTCAGTATTATTGTTTGTTATCTTCTCTTCAATAACTCTACTATAATCAAACTCAATGAACTGAAATCTATCAAGTGTGGCTACATCAAGAGCATACCTACCTGTGTACATATCATCTGCACCAGAACCTACCGTATTACCTGCCGCCACAAAATGAACATTACCAAGAGATACCCTACCTGTTGGAAACTCAAAATATCCATTTGCTATAGCAGCATTTAATAATACAAGCACAGACGGATCGGAGGCATCAACCTCATCTAAGAAAAACATACATTCTTCTTCATCTGTACAGGCTTTATAAAACTCTGTTTCATGATACTTTCCACCTGCATCAATAAAACCAGAAAGCTTATACTCCTGCTGTATGCTATTGCTGAAATAGAAATTCCAACCTCTCTCACGAGCTATCTGCTCAAGAGTATAGTTTTTACCTGCACCAGCCGGTCCATAAAGGAAAACATTTAAGCCTATATCCAAACACATAACAATATCTTCATAGGCCTCATGCCTAATTTTCTTAGGCATCTTAACAACCGGCTCTTCTTCTTTAACCTCTACCTTAGGCTCTTCTTCTTTAACTTCCTGTTCTGTAGTATCATCAGAACTTTCTTCAATAACCTGAACATTAGATACCACAGATTCATCATCTGTATGTTCCTCAATATCATCTGGTGTTGTAGTAGAGACCTTTCTACGAGGTCTTCTACCTGACCTTTCACTCTCTACGTCAACCTCTTCCCAAGACTCTTCTTTAGATTCAGATGTCCTACCTTTTGTTTTAGAAAGACCTTTTGTGGACTTTCTGTAAATACCTTTTGTATTGTACTCTCTTGTAATCTCAATTACATTACAATCACCATCGAACAATACCTTACAGCCACTTATGATAACATACATCTTATCACTTTCAGCAACTGATTTTCTATAGTAATTGTAAACCTTTGAGTTGCCATCAAATACAACATCAATCTTTACAAACCCCTTGGCATCACCAGGTTCTATCGATGTCACCTTGAAATCTACGGGCTTTAACTCTGCCATAATTTATACCTCCGGCATCTTGCCAATACTATATTTATGATTCACCTTATAATTAATTATATCAGATATATATACACCTGTCAATATGAAGTATAAAATAAAATTCATAAACATTCTAAATCTTTTAAGTCTCTTATATTATCAATATTACCCATTTTGGGTGGTAAAAGATACCCATCAAATGCACTCTTTGTCTCAGAATTACTTGCAGGCCTACCATACCCAAATAAAAACCCTTTAGGTACATTCGGATATGTTTCAATGAATCTAAAGAAGAACCTTCTTAACATAGATGGATGTACAAGAACAAAACTTAATTTAGAAATATTAAGCCTTTCGCCTGCAGATTTAACTCTTACTCTTATAAAATAACTTTTGTCATCTTCTACAGTACCTAATACAACATTAAGGTTTACCCTATAATTCTGAGCTTCTAACCTTCTTATTATCTTTAATGCCTTGATTGATTCATCTACAACAGTATCTGATGATACACTAGCAGAATAGTTTACACTTTTATTAAGCGTTATAACCTTCTGTTTCTGTATTACGTTCCTTTTAGCTACCATACATGTAGGAACACCCATAAGATAAAGTGGAACGACTGGCTGATACCCTGAAACATCTAATATATTTTTCTTAACAAGGCCTGGTTCATATTTAGTCTCGGCATTCAATCTCTGTGTCAATTTATCTGACATTTCAGACCAGCCATGTTTAATCAAATCTGTCGCTTCCTCAAAACTCTTTGTCTTATACCAACCAGCCCTATCTGTACTCATAGAAGATAATGTAGTTCCAGTAAATGTTTCATTGGTTGGCGTTGTATTAATATACTTTGTAAATTCTGATATACTATCAAACTCAACTATCTCTCTCATGCCATCAACATTAACTAACATAAATACCTCCACTAAAGACTCTACTTTATATATATCATACCTATATATTATATTAATATTATATCAAAATAATATACATCTGTCAATATAGAGTATAAATATTTTTTTTATTTAATACCTTTCATTTTAAACTTTATATTACCTAATTTTCTTTTATAAGCTGTAGCAAGTACGTCATTATCAACTGACTTTTTACTTCTAATACTTTTCTTAATCTTCTCATTCTCTGCCTGACACTCAATGTACTTACTACACTTAGAATGACAACCCACATATCTATCTCCACAATTTTTACATGGAAAAGTACCATATGGCATTGATTAGTTTTCCTCCTTCAACTTATCGTGCTCTCCAACAAACCAAAACATTGATATAGCTGCTGAATCTGCAGCATCATTATCATACATATATTTACAATCATCTATAATAAATGTACCCTTAACCTTCCTTGAGTCAGACATATCAACAAGTATCTTACTTCTAAAACCTTTAGATATACACCACTCTACAGTAGGCCATTTTTCATCTGGTACACCATAATCATTTTGCTTGGGTTTACTTGTGCCAACAACCTGTGATTTCCAGCATCTCGTATCAACTGAATATACTTGTATATTATATTCATGCATCAAATCAACTATTAATGCATTTAATGCACCTATACTCTTTATATAATTTATGTTAAGAAACCCTTGACTTCTAAGTCTTATTCTTTCTATAACACAAACTATATTTTTAGATTTACCTATCAATTTATTAATTATAGACTTAATTTTATTATAAATAACCTTTCTCTTCTTAGAGTTATTATTATAATTAAGTACGTTAATAGAACCAACCATTTTCAATACCCCATCGGCAGATACACTTATACCGGTATTTGAATATGACTGGTCTATACCAATACATATTGTATCATATTTATACTTCATATTACACAACTTATAATCACAATCAATACAATCCATGTATATCGCGATACCATATATTGGACACTTCCTACCCATTTACTGAAAACTTCTTATCAACATCTTCCTTAGATACAGACTGAACATATATACTATTATCGAACTCTCTATACTTAACCTTGTAAAAAGTGTCATTCTTACACTCTACAACAATAGAACTATCTCCCCACCTCTTATAATTAACAATATCACTAACAACATTTGGATTTTTAGTACAAAACTTACTATAAATATATTCACAAGAAATCATATCTTACATTAACCCCTATACAAAATTTTATTCAACAATAATATCATCAAATACTACTGGTATAAGTCTTTTAACCTCTTCAAGTAAAGGCCTTGTAATCTCTTCCATCTGTGGATGTGCTGGACCTGTAGCTCTTGCAGCCCTAAGCTTAAAGAAATGACGCCACTCTCTATAATTCATTGTAACAACAACCTCTGTCTTAATACTATTTGGTAAAACAGACCTTGCTTCCTGTGGAGTAGCACCAAGCTCTAACATTCTAAGATATGTATTTTCTGAAAACTCACAAGCATCAACCCATATATTATACAATTTATACAATACATCACCATCTCTATTACTAGTACCTTTTCGGCAAAAGAAAAATGGCTCTATAAATGTACATTCATTACCAAACTTATCTTTACTATAATTACAATATCTTGTACTCTCTTGGGCAAAGCTAGCCAATCTATGTCTAACAAGTTCATGACTAACACCTCTGTCACAAATAAACTTAACCGATAAAATAGAGTGCTCTAACATTGCCTCATGGCCTCTTTTAATAATATTACTAACAAACTTCTTTGCACTCTCGTCTGTTATTTTATCCTCTGATTTATAACATGTACGACCAGCCAGTTCAATTAACTTAAGCTCATTACCTGTAATATCTGTCAAAATCTCATATCCAGGTTTTATAACTTTCATTTTATTAAAACACCTCCACCATTTATTTTCCAGCATGCATTTATAAGTGCACATTCTTTACATCTCTTACAATCTGGGCTATTTGCATCATCAGGTCTTTTAACCATTGTATGATTATTATAAACCCTATTATAGTAATATTTAATTTGCTCTGCCCTATCTACAAAATCGGACACTGTAGCTGGGTCATATGTATATACCTCTACCTTAAAATCTTGTGTATTCTTATCTTCTGATAATACAAAACCTTTTGTAAAATCTTTACCATTCCATGTACCATTTTCTTTTGCATTTTCAATACACAATCTCATATACCACTGACACTGTTTCCAAGCGGATGGATGTCTTGTCATTTTTCTAAATTGATGTGTATTTACTGACTTAAGCTCACCTATCATCTTACCATCAAAGAAATCAGGTATACTACAAATAATATCTGGCGTAAAACTTATTCTATACTTTTTATTAAACTGTGTTTCATCTAACTGGTACGGAGTACTATATCCAGCTCTTATAAACATTCTCTGCCACTTCTCGTGTATTGCGTTACCTTCTTCAAATATACGCTTAAGCCCTACAGGTATCTGCTCACCCTGAAGCTGTCTATAAATTAAACTCAAAACCTGTTGCCTTAAACAAAAATCTTTTTCACCTTTTATTAAAGCAGAAGCATGAAGACCTACCCTCTCTTGCGATTCTGTACCTCTCGTCATAACTCTTTTAACAAATAATGTTTCATTGTCTATATCCTTTTCAAGAAAAAACATATTGTTAAAATGTTTTTCAAGTACAGTCGCATCACTGGACTGTATCTTGGTACCATTGCCTGTAGCCTGCTTCTTTATATCATCTAATAAACCCATATTATCCTACCTTTTAACAATTTTTCTCGGTGGATGCCTATAATTATATTTAAGTACCTGACTTAAATATCCAGCATTCATAACGTGCTCTCTATCATACACAAAACAATCTTTAAAATCTTGTGCATACATATCAAACTTATCCTGTATAAACAAATCGAGGTTTGTATCTATCGGAAATGCACACATATCATGTCTACCATATAAACATATGGTATCACTAACACTATCAACATTTCTACTACCATTAACATAATCAAGACACTTTAACAGCTCTGACATATCCCAATACTCCATAATACCAAGGTCTAAAAACAAACCATCTACTGTGTCTTTACATAACTCAAGTATGTCTTGTTTTCTATTACCAACATCAGAACTACTAAAATAACCATGCCTGCGTAAAATATCTTGTGCAGTTGGAAACTCATGCCACTGAACTACATTCCCAACAACTGAACTCTTTCTCTTCTTACCACAGGCATTAATTATATTCTTAATATACACTTTTGAAAGTTCTGGAGAATAATAATCACATAACATACCTGTTATAGCAGACTGAAGAAAGCTCTGTCTAATAACTCTGATACCAGAGGCTCTATTGCACATTGCATCAAGGTCTTCATCTAAACCTGTATACAAATAATGCAACTTTAAATAGTCCGTACCTATATCAAAATATTCATACCATGTATCATAAAAATCATCTTCTGTACAAGAGAATGTAAAGTGGTCTCTCTTCTGTTCGACCTGCACTATCTTATCCTCATGTGTAATAATATACTTACCATGGTCGCCTATTTTTTTCCATGTAAGAACCTGACCACTATCATAAATACAATCTAAATTTAAATATGGTATGGACATATAAAACATATCAAACCTCCTAGTTTACTATTCTTTTTATGCCTGCATTTACTATCATTCTACTACATATTGGACACGGGCTTGGATGCTCTAATCTAATATATTTATACACATTCTCTTCTTTACTTGCTGATTCATTTACATCTATTGCATATTCTTCGCCTGCTAAATATAATGTTGCACCAATCATATCTTTTCTTGATGCAGATAACATAGCATTCTGTTCTGCGTGTACAGAATAACAATCAGAATAATCACCTGTATTATGAGGTAAATTAATACGTGTACAATAGCCTCTATCACAACAATTCTCTTTACCTCTTGGGTTACCATTATACCCAGTAGCAACTATTTCATCATTGTTAACAATAACACAACCATAATGTCTTTTAAGACACGTCGACCTTTTTGATACAGCCAATGCTATATTTAAATAGTATTCATCTTTATCTGGCCTATTAAACTTTGGCATGTCACCAGATTCTGCTATTTTCTTAATTGTATCAGCAACATCATCTGGATGTATATTTTTACACATACTCTTGTAACTCCTCTAAATTATTGACTTTAATAAGATTTACTATATTACCATTTCTATCAGCAATATCTTTTGCCATTTTTAAATATGTGTTTGCCTTTGCCATATCCTCTTCAAACTTACCCTTATATGGTGCCCTTGCTCTGTATTTCCAAGCGTTCATAATACAAAAATCAAAAGCTCTTTGAGGACCAAAAACAAGAATCATTTCATCAATAACTTCAAACGTACCATGCTTATAATGCTGTGGTTCTTTAACTACATCCCAATTACTCAATCTATATCCTCCTCAATCCCAGTAATGATACCATAAATAAAATAATTCACAAGCAATTATAGATACTACAAGTAAGAAAATCTGTTCTTTACTCATCATACTCTTCCTCGTCGTCTACACCTATACTACTAACTCTCTTACCATACATCTCGGCTCTTTGTTTCATAAGCTCTTTTCTAATATCTTTTACATCATCAAAACTTACAAAACCTCTGTCAAAGAAAAGTGGTATTTCACATTCACCCATTGGATTACATACCTTTGATTTAACAACTTTACATTTCATTATTAAACCAACCTTCTCATTAGTGGCACTATTTCGAGGATTCTTATTAGGTATCTCAATCCATGCCCTTCTTGCAACCTGAATACGTAAACTTGCTGAGTGTTTAAGTTTTCTACCACCTGGCGTATCTGTTTTTTCACCAAACATCATAGCACCAATTTTATCTCTTACCTGATTGACAAATATAACAGTAGTACCTGTAACCTCTATTATCTCTTCTATTGTAGGCAGATACTTATTCATCAATCTTGCCGTACCACCAATCCTCTGCTCTTCAATAGAATCTCTATCGGCAGATTTCAATACCTTTTCGGCATCTTCTTTAGGAACAAGTGACGGAACAGAATCAATACCTATGATTGGTATACCTGCCTTTGCAAACCTAATAGTTTTATTAAAAGCATCCTCACCATATCTCGCTCTATACACTAATAATTGCTTAGGCCTATTACCAAACACCTTTGCCCTATCTGCATCAAACGTACCTTCAACCGGTATATCTAATGCAAGATTATGAAGACTACATAAATGATATAATAAAGTAGTTTTACCAGAACTCTCTGGACCAAATATTTCTATTGTCCTACCTTCTGGCATACCACCTCCAATTATAGCATCAAGGTCTTCTATACCTGTACTCCATCTATTTATTTTAAGATTAGCATGTTTACTACCAATTGTATAAATGGAGCCTTCACCTTCTTTTTTATTAATATCTGAGCACAATTTAATTATCTGTGCTTTATTAACGTTAGCCATTACTTTGTAAGGTCTCCTTCTTCTTCAACGTAACCTACAATACCTTTATCATCTTTAACAGGTATTATAGTTTTATTTTTATCAGGGTCATAATACATCTCTGAAATAGCATATATATAACCAGTACCCCAATCATAATAATCAAACCGCTTACCAGATGATAATGAAAACATATCTATAATGTCTTTTATTCTCATATTATCCTCACATATTCACCTATAATATTTAATGCTTCATCATAAGAACCTGAATTAAAACATCTATCTGTCATTTCATTAGCATACTCTCTCATACCATTATTTCTTAAAACCCTATTGGCTATGCTAATTAAATTAAAAATGTTTCCATTCTCACCTATAAACTTACACTCTGGTCTGTCAATAATATCTACTTCATTTACATCTACAACATAATTATTAAATTCAGCCTTTTCAATAAGTTCCAAAATCTCCATGTGTTCTAACCACTCATAAAAATCTCCTTTACCTGGATACTTAGCATCATACAATGCCTTCAATGTTTCCTCACTAAAAACTCGTGCCATAACAAGCCTCCTTTAATTTTTTATTTTAATAATTATATCATAAATTTATACTTCTGTCAAGAATTATTTTCTACTCGCCCTAGCGTATAATGCTGAATTATATTTCTTAACTCTTGAAATATATGTCTTTTTATTAAATTCTAATGCACCCTGCTCTATCATTATTTCAATATGTCTTTTATTTACTTTAGAACCATCACTCCTAGCTGCCATCCTATCTAAAAAGTTATCGAACGATGTAAATATACCATTCTTCTTCCTCTCGTCTACAATAACATTTGCAGCTACATCACCAACACCTTTTAATGTACTAATACCCTGCTGAATACAAAACTCACCATCAATCTTGCGTAATGAACTCTTTGCTTTTGAATAATTTACATGTGGTAAAAATACAACAGCACCATCACCTACGGCATTCTCACAATACTTATAAAAATCTGCATCATCTTTAGCATACTTTATCTTACTAAACCAAAATACATCTGGATAATGAACCTTATAAAACATCTGCTCAACAGATATAAGTGTATACCCAACGGAATGCCCTTCATTAAAAGAATAGTCATAAAACTTTTTAAATATATCTTTAGCCTGGTCTTTCGGAACACCTATCTTGGCACATCCCTTTACAAAGTTTGCTTCAAACTTAGGATATTCACCTTCAAAATACCAGTTAAATTTAGGAACACCTATCTTCATCTTTGTTATAGCATGTGCCTCGTCCCATGTCATTCCAGCAATCTCTACAGCCATTCGCATTATTTGCTCCTGGTAAATAATTGTGCCATACGTCTTCTGTAAATACTTATCAAGAGCTGCTATTCTTGTGCCTTCTTCACCTAACTCATACGCTTCTTTATTAGCAGCATATATTTCAGGCTGCTTCTGTTTCAATGGTCCAGGTCTATTCATAGCCGTTGCCGCAACAACATCATTAAAACAGTTTGTATGTATGTCTAATAACAACTTTTGAACAGATGCTTTATCTAACTGAAACACTCCATTACATCTTCCTTCTGAAAATGCATCTATAACATCTTTATCTTCAACCATTGATACATCAAATCCAGGAACGCCTGTGGCTTTTCTACAATCATTAAGCTCTGACATTGTTTTTAAACCAAGTATATCAAACTTAATTACACCTATATCTTCAATATCTACAAGGTCATAATTTGTAAAATACCTTCCAGTCTTGCTATCAATTCTCAATGCCGTATAATCAAGTATATTACCACCAGTTATTGCTACACCAGCTGCATGAGTACCTATGAATCTAACCTTTTCATAAAGCTTTAAGAAATGGGTCATTATATCATTATAACTATCATTATAATCTCTAAACCTTTTATCAGAAATAAGCTTTTCTCTTAATAAGAAACCTTCATCAATATACTCATTAACATATTTCTTTATATCTGCTATAACACTCTTATTTATCTTGGCATCTGAATCCTCTATTGTTTTATCTGTAGGTAATCCACATACCTTAGCTAAATCATTTATAAGGTTATCAACCCTATATAAACCATAAGAACAAATTTGAGCTGAATGGCCTTCATATTTTGACAACAAATAATCAATAACCTCACCTCTCCTATCTGTCTCAAAATCAAGGTCAATATCCGGCATCTTCTTTCGCTCTTTCATAAGGAAACGTCTAAACTCAAGATTGAAATAAATACTATCTACCTCTGTAATTCTAAGAGCATAGCAAACAATTGAGTTACACGCCGAACCTCTACCTGGACCAACTGCAATACCATTGTCTTTAGCCCAATTAACATAATCTTCTACCATAAGGAAATAGTCTTCAAAACCATGAAACTTTATTACATCTAATTCCTCTTTGGCCCTTTCAATATACTCTTTATTATATTTACCTCGGCTTCTCAAACCATCTTTTACGTGCTTCAACAATGTCTTATATGAATTTGTGCCATCAGAAAGTTTAGGTAAAATCTCTGGTAGTTTATCTAAATAACAATCTTCACATTTATCTTCAATGTCATCAAGATTACTATACATTTTATCTGCAAGCTTTTTAGCCTTCCTAATGCCAAAATCACCTTTATGCATACTAACAAATCTCTTATGCATTTCCATTGGCTCTGGCATATATCTCTCTTTATATGTTTCTTCAATCTGCTCTAAATTATGGCCGGCTATTTCATGCATCTTAATATATGATGCAAAGTCGTCTTTTCTACCCCTATGAGAATCTGATGTTAAAATACACTCAATACCTAATTCTTCTGCTAACTCAATAGACTTAACATTAACATACTCTTGTATGCCATCATTGTCTATTTTATATGGTTGAATCTCTACATAAAAATCATCACCAAAAATAGACTTCATTTTTTTCAAATACTTCTTAGCATTATCTATAGCACCTTTTATAATACACTGTGAAAGATAACCCGCTACACATGCAGTTGTACATATTAAACCTTCACTATATTTTTCTAAAATACTAAAATCCCATATTGGATTATAATACTTTTGTTTTTCACCTTCAAATTGTATCCTGTTAAGGTTACCATAACCTTCAAGATTTTTTGCAATTAATATTAAATGATAGCCTCTTGATTTAGGTTTCCATTTTGGTAAGAAATAACCTTCTACACCAAGTATAGGCTTTATACCTTCATTCTTACAAGCCTTATATGTTTGTATAAGACCATTCGTATTACCATGATTTGTAGTACTAAGGGATTTATAGCCGAGCTCCTTAGCTAAGGCAGCTAATTCACTCGGCTTTCCAAACCCATCAAAAGTACTATATTCATCATGTCTGTGTAAATCAAACATAATCCACCTCGAAAAGATTGTTAAAACATTCTTGTATATAATCTCTGTCAATTATACTCTTATAGCTTTTAGTACTTTTAATCCTATCTATAACTACTGCATACTCTTCATACCTCCTAACTCTAAGTGGTAAGAAATACTCTATTGGATATGTACATGCTGACTTTCCATTTATCACATACTTCTTTAGAACCACCTTATTTTTCTTTATTATATCATAAATATCTGGAAACGTCAACCTAATGCCATCAAGGTTTACATTTGGTAATATCACTGGAACACAACCAAGTATAACAGCCTCCATGAATCTAACCATATTAAATTCACTTTCATTATACGGTGGTGTTATTACTGTAAACCTTGACAGCATCAAATTATAATAATATGTAGTTTGTGCAACCCTACAGCCTGTATCGTTTCTACTAAATATCTCAAACTTACCTGTTGTAGGGTTGTTCCTTTTTAACATCACTCTCCTACTACCTATTCGCTCTTTCATCTGGTCTCTATAAGTATAAAGCCAATCTCTTGAGCCATCATAGTTACTACCAATATAATATACATCCTCTGCTTTAGGTATATCTTGAATATATGTATTAGCCAATATGTATTCATACATAGGAAAATAACTAACACCATTCCAATTACAAGCACCTATCCTTATATACTTTTTAAAGTTCCATACATCAGAGAAATTTACTTCATCTACGTCTAATACATATTGATATACATTCTTATTTCTACATGCCTTAACAAATAATATCCTGTCTATAAGTCTCTTTATTTTGTCATACTGCATACAATAAGTGTCATCATTAATAATACCATCATCAATCTCACAAAGTTTATCTGATGTAAGCTGATATTTATCGCCTCTCAAAATAGGAGTTTTAATCAATATAACATTATCTGCCTCTTTAATTACAGATTTATAATGTCTATATATTGATGACCATTTATCATATTTATGTTGATTCATTTTAATAACATTCTTCTGGCCACCTAAAACCCTATTCATTTTCTCGTCTTTGTAAAAATCGACTATATATGCGTCTGGTATAAACTCTAAAATTTGAGCTATAATACAAGATATAATTTCAGCCTGTGTAGATTCAATACTACTAAGCAAAGCAACAACAGTACTACTCATTATCTATATTCACATAATTCCTTCCATATAAATGTAAAGAACCGGCGATATGAGTATATGAACCTAACTCTAAACCTAACTCCATACTCATAAGTATCTGCATACATGTAAACTGAAATACATCATATGGATAACCAAGCCATATATCATTTGACCTCATGTATGTAGTACAATAAAGTTTTTCGTCTCTGATAAAAAACTGTAAGCAAACTGTACAGTTCACATCTTTACTTTCTTTATCAGATGGTTCCTTAATATGGATAACAGCTCTGCGAGAGTTTGGATTATTATTCAACTCTTGCTTACACCATTCCCACTGGTCAAAGCCATATTTATCTCTTATACACCAGCCATAGTTAGAATTTACAGTTACACCATCATCTGACATTCTATCCCAACCTTTGGTATACTTCTGTATCTCTTTTAACTTATTATTATGAGACATATACCAAAGCATCTCACCAATGGCATATTTCATTGGCAGGTTTCTAAGTGAATTTTTCATAATGTTATTTGTTGGGTCTGATAATACTGTAGTTGCATTTATAATCTCACCTACAACTTCTCCATCTCTCGATACCTGCTTAGTACCTGCACAATCTTTAGATAAAAGTCTATACCAATGCATAAATGCACTATCAATAGAATTAGCAATATATGTCTCATTAAACAATAAATTCATAATCTTACCTTTCTTTTTATTTTTATATACTTAATAAAACATTAACAAAATTATCAACATCCATAAATGTAGCTAAATGCCTTCTTAAGTAATGTATAATTTTGCGCCTCTCCTGCATATTATATTTAAAGTAATAAGTCCTATCTATTATGTCTGCCTTAGAACTAACAGTTAATAAATCTGCATATCTACCTGCAAAAAACTCTATTGTATCCTTACCATATTCTTCAATAAACAAAGGAACAGTACCATAAAATATAGCCTCTATTAAGCGAGCCGTCATAAAATGATGCTCACAATACTCTTTCTTAGCTAACAATACAGTTGCTAAGGAGTTAGAATAAACCTTACGCATCTCTGACGTCTGCAACCTATACATAAACTCTATATTTGGCCATCTTTCTGCACTATCTCTACCTGACTCTGTCCAGTTACCATAAATCTTTACACCTTCTATTTCTGTTGGAATGTATTTATCTATACACCAATCTCTTTCATACCTATTACCTATATATACAAGATTATTATACTTTCTATTAATAACATCTGTATTCTTTCCATTTACTCTGAACTCCCATATACCATTATAAAAATCAAATGGTATATACACATGAGTAGCCTTTGAAAAATCTTTATACTTATCACCAAGTTCAATAATATACATATTATCATTTGAACTAATCATATCAATATGTTCGTCTGTAATCTTATAATCTAAATCAAATATAATTAACTTAATATTATTTTTAGTACAATACTCAAATAAGCAATCTTGTAAAAAATAATCAGGCTGCCAACTACTACCTTTACTTAACATTGTATCATAATCATTTCTGCCTTTTATAAGCATACGATATTCATGTAAAATAAACTCACAATCATATAACTTTGCATTATCAAATATTGCAAATACGTAGTCTTTACTTAATGTATCATGCTCTTTATCAAAGCGTAACAGCAAATCATAACTATTATACATTGTCTTATCCATACGTGTATATGCATAATCTCTAAACTTATTACACCATGAATCAAACAACTTTTTACCATATACACTATATGCTGGGGCATCTCTATCTGGCATGACCTGAACAACATCATACTCTCTACACAATAAATTATAAATTATAGACCATGAATAAAAAGCATTTCCATCTGGTGTAGATATAATGTCACAATTACTGTTCATTTTTACATCGCCAAGAAAACCCCAATAACTATATCCTACTTTAGGCAACGACATTAATCATACCTCCTTTGGCACACAAGATTACACA
>JAEIGA010007281.1_pt1 | contig 16822 bp, 5 predicted proteins | sample 9270691 | NCBI WGS metagenome assembly JAEIGA01 (sample SAMN17057246, study PRJNA624740) | gut metagenome | biome: biome; isolation source: fecal sample | host: Bos grunniens | place: China: Xizang | collected 2019
ATCATATACACAATTAAAAGAGATTAAGCAGTTGCCTTTAATTCGGCGAGGAGTTTACAAAAGTGGATTCTATGCAGAAGATCTCAATTTGCGTGTAAAACCGTTTAATAGTTTGGGTAGTCGAGCAATAGGTAATATCTATGCGGCTAGTGGGGAAGCTAAATCGGGTTTGGAAATGCGTTTTGATTCTTATTTGCGTGGCGCAGACGGAATGAGTGTGCGACAAAAAATTGCGGGTGGTTGGCAAAATTTACCTATTCGTGAGGCAGAAAATGGATGTGATATCTATACTACATTTGATGCCAATTTGATGGATATTTGTGAGACTGCTTTGCGCAAACGGCTAGAGCATACTAAAGCTGAGTGGGGATGTGTGATTTTGATGGACGTACATACTGGTGAAATCAAAGCCATGAGTAATCTAGATCGTGCGAGTGACGAACAATATTACGAGTTTGCTAATCATGCTGTTATACGTATGGAGCCGGGATCGACTTTTAAGACAGTATCCATGATGGCAGCGTTGGATGATGGGAAGGTGGATATGGAAGATTCAATACGTGTGTATAAAGATGGTTGGTTGTATCATGGTGCTAAGCACACGGATGCCCATCCTGCAGATACTGTGTATAGTATCCGTCAAGCTATGGCCGTGAGTAGCAATATTGCGCTAGCAAAAATAGTGACAGATGGTTATGGTGGTAGCGCAAAGAAGTTTGTTAAAAAGTTGAAAAATATGGGTTTGTGCGATAGTGTAGACTATACTATCCCTGGCGCAAAGCAAGCATTGATCAATGTACCTAATGACACCGTGACAATCTCGAGGATGGCGTATGGCTATTCTGTAGAGTTGAGTCCGCTGCAAATTCTGATGTTCTATAATGGTATTGCCAATGATGGAAAAATGATTACTCCATTGATGGTCAAAGAGATACGTAAGAATGGAAAGGTGGTGGAGGAGTACGAGAGCACTGTTGTGAAGAGTAGCATGTGTAGTTCCTCTACGCTGAAGGGCATACGTGAGTGTTTGCATGATGTAGTGTGGAACGATACTTTGGGTACCGCTTCTGTCAATCCTTGGGGCACGCGCAAGGCACAGAGTGACTTGGTAGCTATTGCTGGAAAGACAGGTACGGCACAAATTTTGGAAAAAGGGTATAGCAATCGTCGTCACCGTATGTCGTTTGTAGGATATTTTCCAGAGGAGAATCCTCAATATACCTGTATTTGTGTGATCCATGGACCGCAATGGCCATATGATGCGGGCATGGATTGTGGTAGTGTGGTTAGACATATTGCGGAGAAGACGATGGCGTATGCGGGGGAGTATGTGATTAAAAATGGGGAATTGGTGATGGTGGTGAAGGAGTAGTATTTAGAGCTTAGTGTTAAGAGATATGAAACTACAGGATTTGCTTATTGATATTGAAGTGTTGCGTATCGTAGGTGATACGAATAAGGATGTGACAGATATTCAGTTTGATTCACGTCGTGTGGCTGCGGGTAGTATGTTCGTTGCGCAAGTAGGAACAGCCGTGGATGGTCATACATATATCGAACAGTGTGTGGCAAAAGGAGTGGTGGCTGTGGTGCTGGAAAAGGAGGAGTATATCAAAAATGATGGTGTATGCTATATCCTGGTGAATAATAGCGATGAGGCACTAGGCAAGATGGCGCATACCTTCTTTGGAAAGCCGTCTACTAAGCTCCGTTTGGTGGGTGTTACGGGTACGAATGGTAAGACCACTACAGCAACATTGCTATATAAACTGTTTAAGGCATTGGGCTATAAGGCAGGTTTGCTCTCTACGGTGGTGAACTATGTGGACAACGAGACAGTGACTGCCACGCATACAACACCTAATGCACTGGAACTGAACGCTTTGCTCGCTAAGATGGTGGCGGCGGGATGTACGTATGCGTTTATGGAGGTGAGCAGTCATGCTATTGCTCAAGAACGTATCGCTGGGTTGAAGTATGCGGGAGCGTTATTTAGCAACCTGACACGTGACCATTTGGACTATCACAAGACTTTTGATAATTACCGAGATACCAAGAAGGTACTTTTTGACCGATTGGCTAAAGATGCGTTTGCGATAACGAATATAGATGATCGGAATGGATTGGTGATGACACAAAACTGTTGCGCACGTGTGCTGACTTATTCTACACACAGCATGGCAGATTTTCGCGGAAAGATTTTGGAAGAAGGCTTCGACGGCATGCTCTTGCGCATGCAAAGTACGTTGGGGGCTGTAAACACGGAAGTATTTGTACCATTGGTTGGACGATTCAATGTAAGCAATCTGTTGCTTATCTATGGGGCTGCTGTGGCATTGGGCGAAGACGCGATGGAAGTGCTACGCGTATTGAGTGGTTTGCAACCAGTGAATGGACGTTTTGAGACTATTCATTCGCCAAAAGGTTGGACAACTGTGATTGACTATGCACACACACCTGATGCCGTGGAGAATGTATTGAAGACTATCAATGAGATTGTTGAAAATAACTGCCGCAAAGCGTCTGAACCAGCGCAAGTGATCACGGTGGTAGGTTGTGGAGGTAATCGCGACAAGGGAAAACGTCCGATAATGGCTAAGGCCGCGCGCCAGTTGAGTACGCAGTTGATTCTCACTTCGGATAATCCTCGTGATGAAGAACCTGCTGATATCCTGCGTGATATGGCGGCAGGATTAACCGAAGAGGAATTGCGCCGCACATTGATTATAGAAGACCGTGCTTCAGCTATCAAGACGGCTTGTACGCTGGCGCGAGAGGGTGATGTGATACTTGTGGCAGGAAAGGGACATGAAGATTATCAGATTATTAAAGGTGTTAAGCACCACTTTGATGACCATGAGGTGGTGAAATGTTGTTTATAGTTTAGAGAACGCCGCAATGCGGCTACAGTTTAGAGTTTAAAGGCAAGAATTATGTTATACGAATTGTTTCAATTGTTAGGTGATGTGCCAGGTGCACGATTGATGACCTACATCTCGTTTCGCGCGATTGTGGCAGGCGTGATGGGCTTGTGTATTAGTATTTGGTTGGGTAATTGGTTTATCCAACTATTACGTCGTAAAAATATTTCAGAGACCCAACGCGATGAGAAGATAGATCCATTCAACGTGGCTAAAAAAGGTGTTCCTACAATGGGTGGTGTGGTGATTATTGCTGCCATGCTGATGCCCAGCCTGCTGATGGGCAAATTGAGCAATATATACATGATTCTGATGCTGATTACCACTTTGATTCTTGGCGCATTGGGCTTCGCTGATGACTATATCAAGACCTTCCGTGGTAACAAAGAGGGATTGAATGGTTGGATTAAGATTGCAGGGCAAATCACACTGGGGTTGATTGTGGGACTGACCCTTCGCTATAGTCCAGAAGCTACTATGCATGAGCGAGTTACATCGCATATTGAGAATAATATCACGGTGTTTGAGAAAACGCCAGAGGTGAAATCTACTCGTACTACGATTCCCTTTGTGAAGGAGCATAACTTTAATTATGCGGACATGTTTTCCTTCTTGGGCGAGAGTAACAAATACAAGGCAGGTTGGATATTCTTCGTTATTCTTACCATCCTTGTTGTAGCTGCGGTAAGCAACGGAGCAAACCTCAACGATGGAATGGATGGAATGTGTGCAGGTAATTCAGCGATTATTGGTGTGGCACTGATTGTGTTGGCGTATATCAGTGGAAACGTCGTTTTCTCCGACTATTTCGATGTGATGTATATACCTGGTAGCGAAGAACTTGTGGTGTTTATGGCATCTTTCGTAGGTGCATTGATTGGCTTTCTTTGGTGGAATGGATTTCCTGCGCAAGTGTTTATGGGCGACACGGGTAGTTTGACTATTGGCGGTATCATAGGTGTATCTGCTGTGATTATCCACAAAGAGTTGCTGTTGCCTATCTTGTGTGGTATCTTCTTGATGGAAAGTGTGAGTGTGATTTTGCAGACACAAGTCTATAAGTTTGCTAAAAAGAAGGGTATGCGTTTGCGCGTGTGGAAACGCACTCCACTGCACGATCACTATCGTACTTCGATGGAGCAAGTACTTCGCAACGACCCTACCTGTAAAGTCTTGTTGCAAGGGAAAGGTCCGTTGCAACACGAGACAAAGATCGTTTTGCGATTCTGTATAGTGACTTTGATCTTAGCGGCATTGGCTATATTAACCCTTAAAATACGTTAACCTAATTATGAAGAAAATTGTTGTTTTAGGCGCGGGCGAATCGGGCACAGGTGCTGCCATATTGGCAAAAAACAAAGGTTTGGAAGTCTTTGTAAGTGATTTGGGTGAGATTACCCCAGTCTATCAAGCTCTGCTCGACCAGCACCAGATTGCTTGGGAATCAGGCAAACACACGCCAGAACTTATCCTTGATGCCGACGAAGTAATCAAGTCGCCGGGCATTCCACTCACTGCACCACTTGTGAAACAACTCATTGCGCAAGGCACTCCAATCCTCTCAGAGATAGAGTTTGCAGCGCGTTATACACGTGGAAAAATGATTTGTATCACGGGTTCGAATGGCAAAACAACGACCACCTCGCTGGTCTTTGACATGCTACGTCGAGCAGGATTGGATGTGGGTTTAGCTGGCAACATTGGTAATTCGTTGGCGTTACAAGTGGCGCAAGAAGATCACGAATACTACGTCATTGAGTTGTCGTCGTTTCAATTAGACAACTGCTATGATTTTAAGGCAGATATTGCTATTCTGCTGAATATCACGCCAGATCACTTGGACCGCTACGACCATCAGTTCCAAAATTACGTAGACGCGAAGTTCCGTATCACACGCAACCAAACCAGCAAAGATGCGTTCATCTATTGGAGCGAAGATCCCGTGATTAATCGTGAGATCGCACGCATCCAACCGCAAGCAACCTTATATCCTTTCGGCAGCAACGAGCAGAACGTGGCATATACGGATGGTAGTCATCTGGTTGTGGCAAGTAAACCCGATGTCGCACCGTTGCGCGTGCCATTGGATGAACTTAGTCTGAAAGGCAAGCACAATCAGCTCAACTCCATGGCAGCAGGTTTAGCAGCGCAGATACTGAATATCCACAACGATGTGATTCGTGAGAGCTTGCAGCAGTTTGCGGGTGTGGATCACCGTCTGCAATATGTAGCTACTGTGCGTGGAGTACGCTATGTCAACGACTCTAAAGCCACTAATGTCAATTCCTGCTGGTATGCACTGGAGAGTATGGCTACTCCTACTGTGCTCATTCTCGGCGGTACTGATAAGGGGAACGACTATAGCGAGATAGATCAACTGGTAAAGGATAAATGCCATACATTGATTTTCATGGGTAAGGACAATAGCAAACTCATTCAGCATTTCGGGAAAATGGGCATGAAATATATCTCTACAGACAATCTGGCAGATGCAGTAAAACTCGCTTATCAGTCTGCTAACGAGGGAGATACGGTGCTGCTGTCGCCTTGCTGCGCAAGCTTTGATCTCTTCAAAAACTATGAGGATCGTGGTGAACAATTTATGAAAGCTGTACGAAATCTATAACCCCTATGAAACTGACTGATTTTAAATCCCATTTCGCACAACAACGCAACTATATCGATAAGGTGTATTGGGTGCTATTTGGCATGCTGATCATTGTAGCGATACTGGCTTTGTTTTCGGCGAGTAGTACGCTGGCGTTTGAAAAGAATAGTTCCACTCTGGGACCTATTATGGAGCAGATGCTCTTTATCGCAGCGGGAGTGGCACTCGCTTTTGGATTGCAGTTTGTTCCCAGCAAGTTTATCCGCATTGTCAGTTATTTAGGTTTGGCTATATCGATCGTTTTTCTGCTTCTCACTTTTACGGGCATGGGTGTGGAAATCAACGGAGCCAAACGTTGGCTGCGAATATTTGGTATTACTTTCCAACCCTCCGAATTAGCAAAACTCACTCTGATTCTGGTAGTTAGTGATTTACTAAGCCGAATCAAAAACGAGCACGATGAGAAGGTGTACTTTATTATCGTTATGGCATTTACCGTAGTGGTTTGTGGTTTGATTATGGTGGGCAACCTCTCTACGGCTATCTTGTTGGGCGGAATAGTCTTCCTGCTATTCTTCCTAGCACGCGTGCATATCAAATATTGGGGAACCACGTTGCTGATAGCGATGTTTATGCTTATTGCGGGTTACTTCTTTGTAGAAAAAGTGTATATTGAGCCTAATCGTCCAGTAACAGGTGTTATGAAGCGTGCCACTACTTGGGTCGGACGTATTGATGACATGATTGCCGAATGGAAGACTCCTGACCAAGAATTCAAATTGACCGATGATAACTACCAACGATCGATTGCTAAGGTTGCTATTGCACGCGGTGGTGCATCGCCATTGGGTGTCTTGCCAGGCAATAGTCAAGAACGCGACTTCTTGCCACAGGCGTTTGCTGACTATATTTTTGCGATAATCGTAGAGGAATCGGGTATCATTGGAGCACTTTTATTGATGATGCTTTATTTGGCTATTTTGTTCCGATCTTGTCTGAGTAGTAGCAAGTATGCCGATTATTCTGCCATGCTCATGGTCATGGGACTGGCGTTGATGCTCACCTGCCAAGCGCTAGTTAGTATGATGGTGTCGGTGGGGATTGGTCCGGTCACGGGACAACCTTTGCCCATGATTAGCCGTGGAGGTACGAGTGCGCTGATTACTAGTATCTATTTTGGTATTATCATGTGTGTAGCTCGCGAACAAAACGAACTACATGCACGCCAATTATTAGTTACTGTTGAAAGCGAGGAGGATGTGCCAGAAATTCACATTGAATAACTATCAATCACGCACTATACACGGACAATACACGCACTATTCGAATACCTTTACGCTAAGATGCATTAATTATAATAATATGAAATACCTTATCTCTGGTGGCGGAACAGGAGGACATATCTTCCCCGCCGTAAGTATTGCAAATGCACTGCGCGAAGCAGATCCTGACTGCGAGATTCTCTTCGTGGGAGCACTCGGACGTATGGAAATGGAGCGCGTGCCACAAGCTGGATATCAGATTATCGGTCTGCCTGTTAAGGGCTTTGACCGTAGTCGTCCATGGCGCAATATTCGTGTGGTGATCGACCTCGTTCGCTCGATGGTACAAGCCCGCAAGATTGTACGCGATTTTCGTCCGGATGTAGGTGTTGGAGTGGGGGGATACGCCAGTGGTGCAGCTATGAAGGTGGCTGCGAAAATGGGTGTGCCCATCCTTTTGCAAGAGCAAAATGGCTTTGCAGGAGTGACCAACAAACTGCTGAAAGATGATGCCAAGAAGATTTGTGTGGCATACGAGGGTATGGAGCGCTTCTTCCCGAAAGAAAAAATCATTCTTACAGGTAATCCTGTGCGTCAGAATCTGACTTCGGGAACCAAAGAGGAGGCAATCAAATATTTCAATCAGGAGTTCGGAGTGAACTTCTCCGCAAACAAAAAAACACTGCTTATCATTGGCGGTAGTTTGGGTGCACGCACCATCAATCAAAGTATCATTGCTCATCTCAACGAGTTGATAGATAGTGATATACAAGTGATTTGGCAAACAGGAAAGAACTATTTTGCGGATTGCCAAACTGCGCTAGAGGAATATAATTCAAAATCCAAAATTCAAAATTCAAAATTCATTTGCACCGACTTCGTCAGCCAAATGCCACTAGCATATGCCTTGGCAGATTTGGTCATCTCGCGTGCGGGTGCCTCGTCTATCTCTGAGTTATGTTTGCTGGGTAAACCATCTATCTTGGTGCCATCGCCTAACGTAGCAGAAGACCACCAAACCCACAACGCAATGGCATTGGTTAGAAAAGATGCGGCGATCTTGGTAAAGGATGTTGATGCCAAAAATATGCTGATTACCACCGCTTTAGCGCTTATTAATAGCGAAGAACAACTCGAATATCTACACAGAAATATCCTTACGTTAGCATTACCCGATAGTGCACGTCTCATCGCAGAAGAAGTGATGAAATTGGCTCAGAAGTAATTGATGTTAGATATAAAAATGAAGTCGCTATTTATGTTTTTTTGCATAAATAGCGATTTTTATTTGCATATATTAAAAAAAAGTTGTACCTTTGTAGCCCCCTTGTAAATACGTAATAATCAATCTAAAAACATATCCTTATGAAAAAGATTTTTACATTCATCATGACTCTGTTGCTGATTTGCAGCAGCAGTTGGGCTGGCACGTTTACTATCCGTGTGAAAAAGGATGTTGCCAGTACCATGGATTTATCCAATGGTTTATATCTTTGGTGGTGGGAAACGGACCAAGATGGTCAATTGGCAACAATGACCTTGGAAAGTGATGGTTGGTACACTACCACCATCAATTCTGCAGCAAGTACTATTAACTGTCTTGCTGTTAATCAAGATGTTGCTTTTTATGGATGGACTGGTTGTCAGCAAACGGCCGATTTTACTGATATCACAGGCGATATTTGTTTGTTGATACATGCAGACTGGGATTGGCAAGGGCATTATCTTTTGACGGAAACGCCATGTACGGCATCTGGTAGTGTTGCTTATGAACTCAATGGTGGTGTAACCAATGATTATGGCTGGTTGAATAAAGGCGACATGTGGACAGCGTTCTCTACAGATGCTGGTATCGATGTTGGAACCCTTGAGGAGGTAAAAACCAACAAAGATCCTTTTACCTTGATCTGTGGTAAGTTGTTAGATGCTAACGTTACTACTATCATGGGTATGGAGAAATGGGACTGGCTTGAGGCTTATGTTATGACAGTTCAAAACGCTGATGCTGGTGCTCATACTCTTGTAGAGGGTACTTCTTCTGCAGGTTGGCGTTTTGCCTTAGCTGCTTTCTTCTTGGAGAGTAAGCGTGCTGGTTGGCCAGTTTCTGCAGACTTCTCTAGACTTGGTTTGGATGAGGCGTATATCCCAGCTTGGGAACATGCCTATGCTAACCCAACTGAGCCAACTGCTGAGTGGGTATTGAATGCTCCTTATCTTGAGGGTAAAACTTTCGCTGGTTGGTATGCTACAGCTGATTTTTCGGGTGAAAAAGTGACTAGTATTAATGCTGAGACAGTTGGTACGCTCTATGCAAAATGGGTAGACTATATCCCTACTATTGCCGAAGTTTCAGCTTTGGCTGATGATACTGAGACCAAGTGTTCTGGTGTGGTTAACCATATTGATGGCAGGAATGTCTATATTCAAGATGCTACCGGTGGTATTCTCGTTTACACATTAGAGGTCCCTAACTGCCAAGTAGGTGATAAGATTATTGTTAAGGGTGTCAAAGATATGTATGGTGGTGCTCCTGAGGTTAAGAGTGCTGTTATCGAGTCTGCTGAGTCTGCTTCCGTAGCTGCTCCTACTGTATTCGAAACATTGGAAGCGCTTGTTGCTGACTCTCATGAGCACAAGTATTTTGCTTCCAACGTTCAAATAGTTGGTGTAACTATCGTTGAGTACGATGCTTACAACTGTCCAACCGTTCAAGATATTGTTGGTAACCAAGCTAAGTGCTACAAGATGGTGCTTGATCCTACGGAATTCCCAATAGGAACCAAGATTAACGTAACTGCTGTGGCTGGTTGGTACAATGGTTTCCAATTCGTAGGCAATGCAACAGGAATTGAGAAACCAATTGTTGGTAAGAAAGATGCGTATGCATATCCAGCGCGCTATGATGGAAGATACCAATTGACTAATACATGGGTGATCTCTAATAACGAGGATAACTTCGCTGCTAACAAGCCAGGTCCTACTGATTACGTTCGTGGTATGGCAGTTAAAGATGGTAAGATGTATTTTATCAACCGCGATACACGATCTATTACTGTAGTCGATGGCGCAACGGGTAATATGTTGGACCCTATTGCAATCAAGGGTGAACACCTATTCGAAGTTGAGAAAGAAGATGGTTCATGGGGGGCTTCTTGTACTCTTCCTTACAACGATATCAAGTTTGACCAAGCTGGTAACTGCTTGATAGGTTCTTGTATGGGTGGTTTGAACCAAACCTTTATCATCTACTTGGTTGATCTTGAGACAGGTGAAGCTACAGAGATTGTCAAAGAGCGATTGGGTGCTAACCCTGACCTCGCAGCACATTTCGCTTCTGGTCGCTTCGACGCATTCGGTGTGGCAGGTAACGTGAAAGAGAATGGTGTTATCATGGCTGCAGAGAACCAAGGCTCTTGGAATGTGTACCGTTGGAAAATTACCAATGGTCTACCTGCTCCAGCAGAAAGAATCGTTTGTAACGCAACGGGATCTCTGTATCAGGAAGGTGGTGGTTTTGGTACTGGTGCTCACATCTCCCCACAAGATGAGACTGGTTCTGTATTCTATGTGGACGGTTTCAATACCTTGCCTATGCGTTTTAATGATAAGGGTGAGTTGCTCGGTGACTTTATTAATTGTCCTTATGGTACTCAAATTGTGAATGCAGAAGGTGATACTTGTAAGATGAATACTGGACACAATGGTCTTTGTGAGTTCCAAGTAGGAAACGAGTATTTCCTCGTTCTTACTGCTACCAATATAGCTGGTTCTCCTACTTCTTCTTTCGCTCTCTATAAGTTCGCAGATGAGTCTCGTGCATTCGATGGCTTGGAGCCATTGTGGTTCTTCCCAAAAAATGGTATGGGTTCTGCTACCAACGGTTGCCGTACTGCTCCTATTTCGGTAGAGGTTAAAGATGATGTTGCTTATATTTATGTGTACACCAACAACAATGGTTATGCTCGCTATGAATTGAATGTTGATGCAAGTATTGCACTGCCAGAACCTGTTGTTAATGAATACACTATTCGCATCCAAAAAGATGAGGTCAGCGATATGGATCTTTCCAATGGATTGTATCTCTATTGGTGGCAAACTATCCAAAATGGTCAATTGGTGCCAATGACCTTGAATAGCGATGGATGGTATACGACGACTATCGCTACTACGGCAACTGCCATCAACTGCTTGGCAGTGAATGTAGATGTGAATGCTGAGGGTTGGGTAGGTCAGCAAACTGTAGATTACACCCATATAAAAGGTGACGTTTGCTTGATGATAGGTGCTCAGGACTACTACTACAATGGTAATTACAACCTCTATGCCGTACCATGTGAGGATATGGAATATGCGCGTGAGCACGACTTTGAGGATGCAGAGAAGAATGCGCAATGGCGATTTGTTCAAAGCGGGCAAACCAACTATTGGACAATCGGTTCTGCAGCGGGTTCTGCCAATGAAGGAAGCAACGCCTTGTACATCACCAATAATGGATCGAACTATGGTTATACCAGCAATGAACGATCCGTCTCTTGGGCATATCTGCCCGTAACCTTGTCGGCGCTAGACTCTATCACTTTTGATTGGAAGGGAACCGCAGAAGGGTCTTACGACAATCTGAAAGTATATCTATTCCCTAAAGGATATACCCCAGTAGCGGGCAGTGAGCAGCTACCTGACCAAGCTATTTTGTTGGGAGATTATATCTCTGGAGTAGATGGCTGGCAACATATTGGTTTCTTCCCTGGTGTAGAAGGCGAATACAACCTTTGCCTGAGGTGGAGGAATGATGGTTCGGTCGGTGAAATGCCTATAGCCGTTGATAACTTAGCTATCACTACCGCTACTGGTACAGCAGACTATCCATTGGTATATGTGCTGAATGATGATGGTACGGCTATTGTAGCAAAGTGCGATGCTGCCTATGCGGGTGAATTGACCATTCCTGCATATGTCTACTCCGAGGGGCGTGCTTATTCTGTAGTTGCCATTGGAGAGAAGGCGTTTGACCAATGTAACATCACTTCTGTTACGATTCCAAATAGTGTAACTTATATAGCTAGTTATGCGTTCTTGGGTACCCATGCTCTCACTTCTATTGTAGTGGAAAGCGGTAATACTGTCTATGATAGTCGTAACAATTGCAATGCCATTGTTGAGACTGCAACTAATACGCTTATTACTGGTTGTCAATCCACCATCATTCCTGAAAGTATAACCAGTCTTGGACAAGGCGCATTCAGTCAATGCGATAATCTCACAAGTATCACCATTCCGAATAGTGTGACAACTATCGGAGCGGATGCCTTCTACTACTGTGATAACCTAGCCTCAGTGAATTTAGGTGAAGGTGTGCAAACCATTGGGTATTATGCCTTTGCACGGTGCAATGCGCTCACTACTATCACCATTCCGAATAGTGTGACAACTATCAGAGAGGGTGCTTTTTTCGAATGTGACAATCTGGCCTCAGTGAATTTAGGTGAGGGTGTACATACTATAGGTTATTGTGCCTTTGAATATTGCCATGCACTTACTTCTATTACTATTCCAGCTAGTGTAACAAGCATTGATAATTATGCATTCTATAATTGTCCAACTATTGTGATGGAGGGTGCTACACCACCTGCTATTGCTTATTCTACATTCAACTCAGATGCTACTATTTTGGTACCATGTACCGCAGTAGAGACCTATCAAGCAGCTGAATATTGGCAAAATCTCAATATCCAAGGTAATAATTATACGGTTGCACTATCTTCTACTGAAGGTGGCTTGGCCCAAGTGACGTATTCAGATTGCGTAGCCAATATAGTGACTATTGAGGCATATGCGGAGGATGGTTATGTATTTACCCAATGGAGCGATGGTAATACCGACAATCCACGCACTTTGACGCTTACCGAGAATATTGAACTCACCGCAGAGTTTAGTAAGGTAACCTATCCTATAACAAACTTGGTGGTGACCCCTAACTGTGGTACAGCGTATGCTTCATGGGAATCTGATGCACCATGGTTTGAAGTGATAGTATATAATTCTATAGGAGAATCTGTGGTATCTGGTATAATTAATTCTAAGGATGGTGTTCACAATACAGAACCACTCGCAGATGGCGAATATATTTGGCAAGTTACTCCTTTGCATTCCAATGCTAGTGGTGACTCTGCGGGCGAAGCAGTACAGGTGACATTTATCATCAGTGAGGATAATTGCTTGGATCTCGAGATCTATGATTTGGACTACACTATTACCAATGAAACAGAGGTAAACATTACATGGAATACTCAAGCACCAGAATGTCGCATTCTAATCTTTGACTATCAACGTAATCCAATAGTGGATCAGTACGTGACTACCAATAACTTCTCTTGTACATTAACAGAGATAGGTAGATATAGTGTTGAAGTTCAAGGCCTCAGTGCAGATCGTGCTCAATATTCTTCATGGCAATACGTAAGTATTGATATTACCTATGGTAACTGGACTCCTGATTGGAATTTTGTATATGGAGAACAAGGAGATAATGGCACATGGAACGATGCTTATCAACGTCCTATTCTACTTTATTCAGAGGATCGTCAAACAGAAATGCGCATCTATCCGATGCCTAAGCATGAAAATTCTATTATCGGAACATATATCGTAGAAAATAACACATCAAATCTCTATGCTGGCGGTATGTGGGGCGATGGTAGTTATATACGTTATAAGGGAATGGACGTGTCAGGCACTATGCAAAGTGGAGTGGTAACAATCATGCGCAATGCGGATAATCAGTATGTTGTAAGCTTTGATTTGACAAACTACAACGGTACCAATTATACCAATACATGCACCATTGCCAATATGACTGGCAATAATATCGGCGATAGCGATGTTACTACATTGACAGCTACGGAGGCAAAAACTTGGACACAAAATCTTGCACATACCGACCTAACAACCATGCCATATTTTGTAGAAGGTGTTATTTCTCAAATTAGCAGCACAAGTTCTGATATGGCAATATATGGTGGTGCGCATTTGTATATCTCTGAAGATGGAAGTGCTAATAATGAGTTCTATTGCTATGGCACTAGATGGCTCAATAATACCGCCTTCACTACAGGCAATGAGATTGCGGTAGGAGATACCATTATTGTATATGGTAACTTGCAGAACTATCTAGGCAGCACACCTGAGATAAAGGGATATATATATGAGCATAAAGAAAAAGTGCAACCAGGGGGTGAGGATTCTGTATTGGATATTAACTTTACACATGGTAAGGTAATACGATATAGTGACTCAAACAAAGAATTGCATCTCTATTCTGCCGATGAAAGCACGCAGATTGTATTTGACTTATATTCGGAGTATGCTAACTCTATTTTAGGTACGTACATTCTAGGAAATTCAAGTGATCCAGGTGATTGTTGGACCAAATATTCGTTTATCTCGTTTGCGGGAGATGTAACTCTTTCCTCGGGAGTAGTCACTGTAATCAAAGACGCAATTGGTAATTTTGTGATTAGTTTTGATGTTGTGGATCAGAATGGCAATGCGTATGCCAATACTTGTACGATTGCCTCTAGCTTGATTACTCTGGAGGGTAATGCTGATATTTCGGGTACAGGTGTTACAGCTTTGACAGCTGTAGAGGCTAACGATATCACGCAAAACCTCTCGCATACCGATGAGACAGTAGTTCCTTATTTAGTGAAGGGTGTAATTTCTCAAATTACAAGCTATGATGTCACCCAGTATGCTCGAGCAAGGTTCTATATTTCAGAAGATGGTAGCACCAGCAATGAGTTCTATTGCTTCAATGCTAAATGGCTCAATAATACCAGCTTTACCACAGGTAATGAAATCGCTGTGGGTGATACAGTGGTGATTTATGGTAATTTGCAGAACTATAATGGAACTACACCAGAGATTAAGGGATATGTATATCAGTCTATTAAGCATGCAAAATTCTATTATACACTCAGCGTAACTGCAGATGAGGGTGGTACGGTGGATATTAATCCATTGCTAGAAACATACCCAGAGGGAACGACCGTTTCGCTGTCTGCTATTGCTAACACGGGTTATGAATTTGTATCATGGAACGATGGCATCACTGATAGAGTGCGCACTATTGTGATGACTAGTGATGTGACGCTCCATGCTATCTTCCGCTCAGTGGATGCCCCTGTAGATTATTATACATTAACTGTAACCGCAGGTGAGGGTGGTATTGTAACCAAGAGCCCAGATCAAGAATCATATGCAGATGGCGCAGTGGTAACCATTACCGCTATCGCAAATGCCGGTTATGAGTTCGTATCATGGAGCGATGGCAATACTGCGGCAGAACGTAGTATCGTGATGTTAGGTAATGTGACACTCCATGCAACCTTCCGCTTGGTAGAAGCTCCTGTAGATTATTATACATTGACTGTAACCGCAGGTGAGGGTGGTATTGTAACCAAGAGCCCAGATCAAGAATCATATGCAGATGGCACAGTGGTAACCATTGCTGCTATTGCCAATACGGGTTATGAATTTGTATCATGGAGCGATGGCAATACCGACAATCCACGTACAATCATTATGGAGCAAGATGTGGATTTGACTGCAGTATTCCAACCGATCTATCATCAACTCACGATAGAAGAACGTGTAGGTGGTAAGGTAAGTGCTCATCCAGATTACGACCAATATATTGAAGGTCAAGAAGTGATAATCACAGCAACCCCAGATGAAGGATATGAGTTTGTATGCTGGTGGGACGGTAATATGAATAATCCACGTACTCTCATTATGAATCAGGATTATACTGTTTCTGCCACATTCCGCAGTACAGATATACCAGAGAATAACTATACATTGATACTTACTCATAGTACAGGAGGCTCTGTGACACAGGAACCTGATAAGGACTATTACGCGAGCGGTGAGCAAGTGTTAATTGAGGCTATAGCCCACGACGGATATGTTTTCCAAGGTTGGAGTGATGGTAGCGTTGATCCATTGCGTAGAATAACTATTACGCAAGACACTATTATCCACGCATCATTTGTGGAAGAAACCCCTGCTGTACAATACACGCTCACTTTAACAAGCACCGATGGTGGTATGGTGACGAAAACTCCAGACCAAGTGGCGTATAACGAAGGAACTTTGGTTCGTATCACAGCAATTCCTGAGGATGGATTCGAGTTCCAAAAATGGGGCGATGGTAATACTGATGCCGAGAGATATATCAGGATGGATAAGGATTACGCGCTTAAAGCTTATTTCAAACGCATGGCTTCGGATATGGATGTTACTAATTTGAGTGTTTCTTCAAGCAGTCTTGCTATCACTGCAAGATGGGAGAGTGCGGCAATTCGTTTCGATGTAACAGTCACCAATAGCAAAGACGAAGTAGTCAAGAATGAAATCGTGGATGACGATAAGGCAAAGAAAACGTACAGATACAGAGCTCCAAAGAATGGTACTTACACGATTACGATTAAGCCAATTGATTTTGAAGGAAATCAAATAGGTATTGAAGCGTCTAAGTCCGTTACAGTTACTCGCACCTACTCGTTGTATATTAGTGCCGCTACAGGAGGTACCGTCAATGAGGAAGTGAATGAGCAGACTTATAGTTCAGGTGAGTCTGTGATTATCATTGCTACACCTAACGAAGGATACCAATTCTATCAATGGGATGATGGTGATACCAATGCCACTCGTACACTCATCATGGATCAGGACTATACACTAGAAGCACAATTCAAACGTATTCCAACGTACACGTTGACCATCTTCCAAGGTGAGCATGGTGTGGCTAGCATGGAAGCGGGTACATATACCTACCAAGAGAAGGAGCAAGTGACGCTCACCGCAATTCCAGATGAAGGTTATATGTTCGCTCACTGGATGGTAAATGGTGTGGAAGATACGAATGCTGAACTTACATTGACCATGACACAAGATTACACTGTCTATCCAGTATGTGTAAGCAAACCAGTTCCAACGTATACCCTGACTATCTTGCCAACCGAATTTGGTAA
>JAEIGA010007282.1_pt1 | contig 16821 bp, 15 predicted proteins | sample 9270691 | NCBI WGS metagenome assembly JAEIGA01 (sample SAMN17057246, study PRJNA624740) | gut metagenome | biome: biome; isolation source: fecal sample | host: Bos grunniens | place: China: Xizang | collected 2019
ATGACAACAAATGCAGTCTTTGAGAAAGTGATCTTGATGATTCGTGCTAACAATAGCACCACAACCAACCAAGTTACATTCCTCAATCCACAAGCGAGTGAAGAGACTGTTCTTGAAATCAATGTAGCAGAGGTGTTTGGTACTGACCCTGCAATTTTCCCTCTACATTTTGTTTCTGTAAAGATGATCCCTACGTCTGAAACTCCTAAGGGTGAATGCTATATTACAATCCCTGGTATTATCGAGGTTTTTGCAGAAGGTGATCCTACTGCAGTAGAAGATGTTACTTCTTCAACAACATCTTCTATTGTAAAATTTGTTCAAGACGGAAACTTGTATATTCAAACCTTGGATAAGACATACAACGTGCTTGGTGCACAGGTTAAGTAAATACAACTAAAATTTAATTAATATGAAAAAAACATTCTTATTCCTTTTGGGTATCTCCGCTGCGATGATGGCAAGTGCGGATATCCGTGTTCTAAGCGATGTGAAGTTAGGTGAAGGTTTCTTCCCACGTTTCGCTGATGCAGAGACTGTGACTTATCTCACTAAAGAAACAGCATCTTATTTGCAAGTTGCATCAGAGGATCCAATCCGTGTAGATAACGAGAACTTGGATCTCAATCTTTACATCAATGGTGAGAAAACGATTCTCAAACCTCACGGCGATGCTAACTACATTTGGGTGTCTCTCTCTCCAGATCAAACCATGATTCTTTTCAATACCCAACATGGTACAGCAATTTGTGACCTTACAGGTAAAGAACTCGTGAACTTGGGTAGTGATATCAATGCACCAGTATGGTTCGGTAATGATTACGTGGTGGGTATGGATGATAAGCATGATGGTTATCACAATACCGAGTCTTCTATCGTAATCGCTTCTGTGGATGGTACAACTTACCAACGTTTGACGGATCCAGAACAAATGGGTATTTTCCCAGAAGTTGATGTTAAATCTGGTCGTATCGTGTATAATACAGATGGTGGTGATATTCGCTTGATGCAATTGAATTTGACTGAAGAGCCTATTCGTCAACAATTGCCTCGCATGCAAGTAAAAGCAAATGCTAGCGTTCTTAATGATATTAAACGCCAAGCTAAGAAAACTGCTTCTAACAATCCTGCAGACTATAAGATCTATATCAACCCAGGTCACGGTGGTTACGATTCAGATGACCGTCGTATGGGATTGTATCCAATCTTCGTAAATGGTCTTGTTAACTCTGAAGGTGGATATACACAAGAGCAAACATTCTGGGAGAGTGTTTCTAACTTGGATAAAGGTATGCGTCTTGATACCATGCTTCGTGCACTTGGTTTCCAAACCAAGATGTCTCGTATTACTAATACTACTGCAGACGATAAGAGTCTCTATGGTATCGTAACTGAGGCGAATAATTATGGTGCTGACTTTATGCTCTCTATCCACTCTAATGCGGGTAACCCATCTAACTTTGTTCTTCAAATTCACTCTGGTATTACTCCAGGTGATGCATATGGTTTGAGCGGCTATAGCGACGTGGTTCCACAGGATATTTGTGACGAGGCACGTACTATCACAACTCTTATGGGTAACTACCAATATTCTAACCAAGTTAGTTGCTGGACTCGTGCTCCTCAAATTGCAGGTGATAAGACTTTTGCTCGTACCGTCATGGGTTGGAGCAATGGTTATGGTGTACTCCGCTGGTTGCGCGTTCCTGGTACTATCTCTGAGGGTATGATGCACGACTATTTGCCAGAGACTTATCGTTTGATGAATATTGACTACAAACGTCAAGAGTCTTTCTTCTTTGCTAAGACATTCTACGAGCACTTCTGTGGCAAACAATTGCCTTATGGTGCTATCGGTGGTAAGATTTACGATGTATACCAAAAACAAATCTTCCCTAACTACAAACCTAATAAGAATACCCGTGACGTTTTGCGTCCAATCCTTAAGGGTGAGGTGGAATTGTGGCAAAATGATCAACTTATCAAGACTTATGTAACCGATACCCTTTATAATGGTTGCTATTATTTCTGGGATCTCAAACCAGGTACATACAAGGTGATTGCAAAACCTGAGGCTTATTATCCACAAGAACAAATCCTTGAGGTGAAAAATAATGAGATTACTTATGGTATGTTTGCGCTTTCTATGAAACGTCAAACTCCTCCTGAGGTGCTTAGCTATGCTCCAAATGTAGAGTTGACCGATAGCGTATTGGTTTCTAGTCAAGTTACTATTTCCTTTAACTGGGATATGGACGAGGAGGCAACTGCAGCTGCTTTGACTATTACTCCTGCTGTAGAAGGTACCATCACATTTGAGGATGACAACCACACCATGCGCTTTACTCCAGCTTCTCGTTTTGAGCCAGGTACCGAGTATACCGTTACTTTGGGTACAGGTGCTTGTCACCCAGACACACAATATGAGAATCACCTCAAACAACCATTCTCATTTAAGTTCCGCACCCAAAACCGTGGTTCAGTACGTGTTCTTCAAACCTATCCAACCAATGGTTCTGAAGGCGTTCCTACCAATGCGGCATTTATTGCTGTGTTTGATGCAAAGTTGGCTAACTCTGCCAATAAATACTTTAAAGTGTACGACGCAAATGGTAACGATATTTCTCCTGCTTCTCGTAATATTAAACTTAATGGTGTTGCTCCTTCGCCTTATGGTTCAGCTAAATTTGAGGCGAAATCTAAACTTGAGCCTAATTCAGAGTATAAGATGGTTATTGGTGCTCAAGTATCGGATGTGAACGGAGTGATTGTTAATGACGATGTTACCATTACCTTTAAGACAGGTGATGAGGTAGGTTCTACCCTCCCAATCTTCAATAATTTGGATACACTTTACTTTGAGGGTGATAAGGAGAACTCTGTGGGAGCAACTTCTGTTTTAACCGCAAGAAATACCTCTTATAAATTTGAGGGTTATGCTTCTAATAAATTGTCTTATACATTCTCAGATGCAAATGGTGAGGCTATCTATGTGGTTGACGATGTAACCGCTATTAAGGGTAATAGTCTCTCTACTCTTGGTATGCATGTGTTTGGTGATTACACCTTCAATACCCTTTATGCAAAATGGGCGGTAGATGGTGATATCCAATATACCAAAATTTGCGATCTTGACTATGCTGGTTGGTTGTACCAAGAGGCAGACATGTCTACATTACCTGCTGGAGTAGACTATCAATTCATGGGCTTTAAGTTGGTTCGTCAGGCATCATTCCTCTCTGAAAAGGGCGAAGTTAATATCGATGCTCTTCGTGTACAATTTGAGGCATCTCCTACTGATGTAGAGAATGTAGAGAGCCTAAATCAAGAACCTGCTAAACGAATCGAAAAGGGTCTCTTCCGAATCTTTAAGAATGGTAAGAAGTACAATGCTCAAGGTGCAACTATAAAATAGTTGAAAATCCTTATATTATTAACAGAGGACACTAGTCGGTGTCCTCTGTTTGTTTTATTTGGTGTTTTGTATGTTCTTTTGACTTAAAACTATAAACTTTTAACTAAAATTTGCATATGTCCATTATTTTTTGTATCTTTGCACGCTAATTTGTGTGTAGTCTATCTTGCACAATTTGAAGACGAATTATTAATTGTTAATTATTAACTACGATTATGGGTTTTATTGATATTATTACTAAACTGTTTGGCAACAAGTCGCAAAAAGACATGCAGGCTGTTATGCCATATGTGGAGAAGATTAAGGCTGTTTATGCTGAGATTGATGCGTTGACAAATGATGAGTTGCGTGCGCGCAGCGCCTCCCTGATGCAACGCTTGCAAGATGCTGTAGCAGCTAATAAGAATCGCATTGTAGAGCTAAAGGCAAACATTGAGTCTTTGGAGATAGATAAGCGTGAAAAGGTGTATAACGAAATAGACCATCTTGAGAAAGAAGTGCTCGTTATCTATGATAAAACACTCAATGACATCCTTCCAGATGCCTTTGCTATTGTTAAGAGTACTGCGCGTCGTTTCGCTGAGAATGAGACTATAGTGGTAACTGCAACGCAAATGGATCGCGATTTGGCGGCTGATTCTCGTTTTGATTTTGTGGATATTGAGGGTGATAAAGCTGTTTATCATAATTCTTGGACCGCAGGTGGTAACGAGATGGTATGGGATATGGTTCATTATGATGTGCAGCTCATTGGTGGTGTGGTACTCCATGGTGCTGTCAAGAATGATAAAGAGCAACGTGGATCTATCGCCGAGATGGCTACTGGTGAAGGTAAGACATTGGTGGCTACCTTACCTGTGTTCCTTAATGCTTTGACTCATGAAGGTGTACACGTAGTGACTGTTAATGATTATTTGGCTAAACGTGACTCTGAGTGGATGGGCCCACTCTACATGTTCCATGGCTTGACCGTAGACTGTATTGATAAACACCGCCCTAACTCTGATGAGCGCCGTCGTGCATATGCATGCGATATTACCTTTGGTACTAACAATGAGTTTGGTTTTGACTATCTTCGCGATAATATGGCAACCAGCCCTATGGATCTCGTACAACGCGGACATAACTATGCTATTGTGGATGAGGTTGACTCTGTGCTTATTGATGACGCGCGTACTCCATTGATTATCAGTGGACCAGTGCCAAAGGGAGAAGATCAACTCTTTGACGAATACAAACATCGTGTGGAGTTACTCGTACGTACTCAAAATACTCTTACTACTAAACTTCTTGCCGAAGCAAAAGCTAAGATGTCAAGTGCTGATGACAAGGAGCGTGAGGCTGGAGAATTGGCGCTCTTCCGTGCATACAAGGGTATGCCTAAGAGCAAGGCGCTGATTAAGTACCTCAGCGAACCTGGCGTGAAAGTACGTTTACAAAAGACAGAGGAGTTCTATCTCCAAGAGAACGAGAAGAACATGCACATTGCTACCGATGAACTCTATTTCGTTATTGATGAGAAGCATAAGACTATTGAACTTACCGATAAGGGTATTGATACGCTTACGGGTAATATGGAGGATACCCAATTCTTCGTATTGCCTGATGTAGGTAGCGAGGTGGCTGAAATCGAGAAGATGAACCTATCGGTAGAAGAAAAACAACAAAAGAAAGACGAGGTTCTTGCTAACTATAGCATTAAGTCAGAACGCGTACATACCGTACATCAACTACTCAAAGCGTACACTCTTTTCGAGAAAGATGTGGACTATATTATTGATGATAACCAAGTTAAGATTGTAGATGAACAGACAGGTCGTGTTATGGATGGTCGTCGTTGGTCTGATGGTTTGCACCAAGCGGTAGAGGCGAAGGAGAATGTGAAAGTGGAGGCTGCAACTCAAACCTTTGCTACGATCACTCTACAAAACTACTTCCGTATGTATCACAAACTTTCTGGTATGACTGGTACAGCGGAAACAGAGGCTGGTGAGTTCTATAACATTTATAAACTAGATGTGGTTGTTATTCCAACTAACCGACCAATAGCTCGTGAGGATATGAACGACCGTATCTACCGCACCAAACGTGAGAAATATAATGCGGTAATTGAGGAGGTTGTAGAGCTTGTTAAAGCAGGTCGCCCTGTTCTTGTTGGTACTACTTCGGTGGAAATTAGTGAGTTGCTAAGTCGATTGCTCACCCTTCGCAAGATCAAACACAATGTCCTCAATGCTAAGCTCCACCAACACGAAGCGATGGTGGTAGCAGAGGCGGGTCGCCCTGGCGTGGTAACAATTGCAACCAACATGGCGGGTCGTGGTACTGATATCAAACTAACTAAAGAGGTAAAAGATGCTGGAGGTTTGGCTATCATTGGTACCGAACGTCACGAGAGTCGTCGTGTGGATCGTCAGCTACGAGGTCGTTCTGGTCGTCAAGGTGATCCAGGAAGCTCTGTTTTCTATGTGAGTATGGAGGACGATTTGATGCGTATGTTTGGTTCTGACCGTTTGGCTGGCTTAATGGATAAGATGGGCTTCCAGGAGGGTGAGATGATAGAGCATAATATGATTTCGTCTTCTATCGAGCGAGCACAGAAGAAAGTGGAGGAAAACAACTTTGGTATTCGTAAGCGCCTTATTGAGTATGATGATGTGATGAATCAACAACGTAATGTCATCTATGCAAAGCGCCACCATGCTCTCATGGGTGAGAGAATAGGTGTTGATATCACTGATATGATCTATGATACAGCAGATGCTTTGGTTGCTAATGCACGTGATGTAATGGATTATGAGGCACTTCAACTCGATGTTATGCAAGTGTTCGCGATGGAGGTACCTTTCGGTGAAGATACTTTCCGTGCAAGCAAAGAAAATGTTTTGGCGGACCAATTGGCAGAAGCTGCTATGGAGGTCTTCAAACGTCGTATGGAAACACTGCAAAAGGTTGCTTATCCTGTTATCAAGAAGGTATATGAGGAGCGCGGTGCAATGTACGAGAATATTCTCATTCCTATTACTGATGGCAAGAAAGTATACAATGTGGCCGTTAATCTAAAAGCTGCATATGAGACCGAATGTCGCGAAATCGTACGCGAGTTTGAGAAGCGCATGGTGCTCTATATAATTGATGATGAGTGGAAAGATCATCTCCGTCAGTTGGATGAACTTAAGCAATCTGTACAAAATGCAAGCTATGAGCAAAAAGACCCATTGCTAATCTATAAATTAGAGTCATTCAATATCTTCAAACAGATGTTGGACGCATTTAATCGTCGCACCATTTCTATTCTCTTCCGTGGACAAATACCTAACCGCGATCCAGAGGATGTGCGTCAAGCACATGCACAACAACGTCAGGATTACTCTCGCTATCGCACACAAAAAGACGCTGTGGCACAAGCTGCGCAGGCTAGTGGACATGCCGCTGCGGCTAATCGCGATACTCGTGAGCAACAGCGCCCTGAGCCTCTTCGTGTTGAGAAAAAGCCTCGTCCTAATGATCCATGTCCTTGCGGATCAGGTAAGAAGTATAAACAATGTCATGGTAAAACCGAAGCATAATGTCAGCATTACTTAATAATATTCTTTTGTCCATCACTTGGGATGTTGACCCTATCCTCGTTCATATCGGAGATGGTGGTATCAGGTGGTATGGACTACTATGGGCGATTGGAATCTATTTAGCATATCTCATACAAGTCAAATTGTACAAAAATGAGAATTGCCCAGCTGATTGGACAGACAAACTATTTATGTGGATGGTTATAGGTCTCATTATTGGTGCTCGTGTAGGCCATTGCTGGTTCTATGAGTGGCATGATGTGACTGACCCTCGTATGATTGCTTACTGCAATTATATGAACATCTCTACTGATCCTGTGCAGATCTTTGGATGGACAATCAAATACCGTAATCCTTACATTGAGCATCCACTACGATTGTTGAAGATTTGGGAGGGTGGACTCTCTAGTCATGGTGGAGCATTTGGCTTGTTGACTGCTGCATGGTTACTCAATCGCAAAGTCTTCTCTAAGGAACCTAAATTTCATACCTCTCTCTTGTGGATCATGGATCGCCTTGTTGTTGGTGTTTGTGTTACAGCTACCTTAATACGTTTAGGCAATTTGATGAATTCTGAAATTTATGGTACTCCTACCGATCTTCCATGGGGATTCATTTTTGTTCGCGATGGACAAACGGTTCCATGCCATCCAACACAGATTTATGAAATGCTCTACTGTATAGTGGGATTTGTGGTAACATGGCTGATGTATTGGAAGGCTAAGGCCTATAAGCGTGAAGGATTACTGTTAGGTGTCTTCCTGGAGATCATCTTCTTTACACGTTTTATGCTTGAGTTTATTAAGAATGATCAAGAAGCATTTGAAGCTAACTATTTGTTGAATATGGGACAGATTCTGTCACTCCCATTTGTTATTTGGGGGGTATATTTGATAGTTCGTGCCTGTAAAAGACCAGCATTATCTTGAGTAAGAAGTTTGTTTTCATACCAATCCTATTGACTGCTCTGTCAGTTCCTACCTTTGCGCAAGTAGTAGGGAGTGATTTGTTGGCCTTGACACTTGTCACAATGGACGGTAAATATGCTTCTGCGCCTACCAGCAAGATAACTCTGAACGACACGGCCATTCTAGTTGATACGGTTTTAGAGGCAACGCTGTCAAGTGATACAGCTATTAATCAAGATACTTTAGCTGATTTTATTCCACATCCCCTATGCTTACCCTTGATGTATGACCCATGGGTTGCACCATCGCTAAATGATACTATCGAAGAGTGTCAGTACACCATTGAAGAGATTCGTCGTAATGCCTTGCGTTATATAACAACGCATCATGCGGATTTGTATGTTTCGGTGAGCGATCCAACAAGACTGCAAAAATTAGAATTGGGTAAGAGTAAGGTACATCGTGCTATAGAAGATGATGATCTATCTAGATCCAAAATTTCTCGCACCTTGCAGAAGAAATCTTCCGCATGGCGTCAAGGTGCTAGTGTTTCGCTACAAATAACTCAAAACTATGCTACAAATAATTGGTATCAAGGAGCTGTTAACGCTTTTACTATGTTAGGTGGAGCAAAAGCATATGCCAATTATAAAAAAGAAAACATCTCATGGGAGAACAATGCAGAGTGGCGTGTAGGTGTTAGTACGGTTAGTGGTGACACATTGCATAAGATGAAGACCACGGATGATCGTCTGCAGGTATATAGTAAGTTTGGTTATCAAGTACATAAGCAATGGTATGTCTCCATGTTCGCTGATTTCAAGACCAACTTGTTCCCTAATTTCCAAACCAATTCCAATAAGATGAATGCCACGTTCATGACACCGATACGTTATAATATGGGTATTGGTGTGGATTGTAAGATTCTTAAAGGTCTAAGCATCAACTTCTCTCCTGCTACTTACAAAATGGTGTATGCTTTGAATATTGATCCTGCTAAGGTGAATGTGACAGACTTTGGTATTGCAGAAAACGAGCATATAGTCAATGAGATAGGTAGTTCATTGCGTGTTGAATGGAAATGGAAACCACTGACGGAAATCAAAGTTGAGACCAAGTTTTATTTCTTTACCAATTATAAACAGGTTGAAACGGAACTAGAGATTGATGTTGATTTCTTTATAAACAAATATATGTCTGCCAAAATCATGCTGCATCCTCGATATGATGGAACAGTGGAAGATACTTCAGATAAGAAATCAAAACTTCAATTCAAAGAGGTTATTAGTGTGGGTTTTGCTCATACGTTTAGATAAAATAAGTTATGGATAAGCAGTCAATAAAAATTATTTATATGGGTACCCCAGATTTTGCAGTAGAAAGTCTACGAGCATTAGTGGATGGGGGATACAATGTTGTTGCGGTAGTTACTATGCCTGATAAACCAGCTGGTCGTGGTCATCAGTTGCAGTTCTCTGCGGTAAAACAATATGCTATATCTAAGGGCTTACCTGTTCTTCAGCCAGAGCGATTAAAAGACGAAACTTTTCTTGAACAATTGAGATTATATAACGCTGATTTACAGGTTGTTGTCGCATTTCGTATGCTGCCTGAGGTCGTATGGAATATGCCTCGTTTAGGCACATTCAATCTTCATGCGTCACTTCTGCCTCAATATCGCGGAGCAGCCCCTATCAATTGGGCTGTGATGAATGGCGATCAAGAAACAGGAGTTACTACCTTCATGTTACAACATGCTATTGATACAGGTGATCTTATATTGCAAGAGCGTATACCAATAGCTTCTGATGAGAATGTGGGTTCTGTTCACGATAGACTAATGTATCTTGGAGGCTCTTTGGTTACCCGTACGGTTGATATGATCATTGACGCTGACAATCAAGGTATGGCATTGCCTACTACTCCTCAAGCGGAATCACCTGAACTTAGACCTGCTCCTAAGATTTTTAAAGATACCTGTATGATCGATTTCTCGTGGAGTGCACAACGTATCCGTAATCATGTTAGAGGACTTTCTCCTTATCCTGCGGCATGGATCAATTGCCTCCCATCTTCGCACCCGCTTGGCGAATTGCTTCGTGGTGCCAAAGTCTATAGTGTAGAGGTAACTCACACTCCAGAGCAAAAAGGTCATATTATTGTTCCATGTGCAGATGGTTTTGTAGATATTCTGGAATTGCAATTGCCTGGCAAAAAAAGGATGAATGCTGCGGCTCTGTTGAATGGCTTAAAGAATAAATAACAGATTAATAATGAGTAGATTATGGTTATTGCTATTTTTGGTAATACACTTCGTGCTGAAACGATATCTGAGGTTAAACATATAGTCGAGTTTCTCCAATTGCGCGATATTACAGTTGTCTTGTCACCAGAGTTACGACACGATGTTTTTTCACGCGATTTACCTTCGGTGGAAGACTATATTTCTACTACTGGCGAAAGTATTGATTTTGCCATATCTGTAGGTGGAGATGGCACCTTTTTGACAACAGCTTCTATGGTTGGTCACTTGGATATTCCAATACTAGGTATCAATTGTGGCCATCTTGGTTATTTGGCTGAGGTTCAGACAGATAATGTGGATGTGATTCTAGATCAACTAATCAATAACCAATATACGATTGAAAAAAGATCGGTTCTTGAAGTATCTAGTTCTAAGGGCGGAAAAATTGCTTCTCCTTTTGCACTCAATGAGGTAGCAGTCCTCAAATCTGGTTTGAGTAGTATGATAACCGTAGAAGTGACTCTTAATGGGGAGTTCTTACATAGTTATAAAGCTGATGGTCTTCTTATTGCAACTCCAACAGGATCAACTGCATATAACCTAAGTGTAGGTGGCCCATTGCTAGATCCTCATGTTAATGCGATCATCTTATCACCAGTAGCTACCCATAGTCTTAATATCCGTCCGTTGGTTGTTTTGGATGATAGTAAGATTGATCTCAAAATTTCTAGTCGCAATGGTAACTTTATGGTTAGTGTAGATGGACGAAGTCAGGTGTTGAATCAGGATATCCATTTGCATGTGGAACGTTCTGCGCGAACAATCAAATTGGTGAGAGTCGAGGGGCAGACTTTTATGCAGTCGCTCAAAGATAAACTTAATTGGGGCAGATAACGAGTTGTCATGGTAGATTATTTGGGTATAATAGAGAAGTATTGTGCTGGTAATGAGGAGCTAAAACGAATCTTGATTACGCATTCCCGTCAGGTGGCTGATCGTGCTCTACGTATACTTTCATCGCATTCTGAGTGGGTAGAAAAAGGTTTGGTAGATCCAGTGTTTATTGAGGAAGCTGCTATGTTGCATGACATAGGAGTTGTCAAATGCGACGCACCACGTATTCATTGCTTGGGTTCTCACCAATATATCGAACATGGTTACTTGGGAGCAGAGATACTTCGTAACGAAGGTTTGGATAAGCATGCGTCTGTAGCAGAACGTCATACAGGAACGGGAATAACCGTTGAACAGATCATACGCGAGGATCTACCTATTCCACTACAAGACTACTCGCCTCGTACATTGGAGGAGAAGCTTATTTGTTATGCGGATAAGTTTTATTCTAAAACCAAATTAAATGAGGATAAACCATATAGCAAGATTCGTCTACATCTTTGGAAATATGGTTCGGATACAGTAGCCAATTTTGATGAGATGCATCAACTCTTTGAGCCTGATTTAGAGCTCTAAATCATTATTTTGAATACCTAAAAGAATAATTATATCTTTTTTTTGTAAAAATGTGCTCATATCTTGCATATGTGCATTTTTTTTTGTACCTTTGCAGCGGATTATGACTCGTTTAAGTGTAAATATTAACAAGGTGGCTACGTTGCGCAATGCACGTGGTGGTAATATGCCTAATGTTGGGCAATTTGCAGTTGATTCTGAGGCTTTTGGAGCGGAAGGTATCACTGTGCATCCTCGTCCTGATGAGCGTCATATCAGACGTGCTGATGTATACGAGCTCAAAGCTTTGGTGAAGACAGAATTGAATATTGAGGGTAATCCAGAACCAGCTTTTATAGATCTCGTCCTAGATGTCAAGCCAGACCAAGTGACACTTGTTCCTGATGCGGTAGATCAATTAACGAGTAATCATGGTTGGGATACTCGTGCACATTTTGCTAAGTTAGCTACGATTATTCAGCGTTTTAAGGCAGCCGGCATTCGCGTTTCTGTGTTTATTGATGCCGATCCTGTTATGGTAGAATATGCTGCTAAGGCTGGTGCGGATAGGGTGGAGTTGTATACTGGCCCTTATGCGGAATTATACGAGGAAGATCCGGTGCGTGCCATAGAACTTTATCGCCCTGCTGCTGAAAAGGCTAAGGAATTAGAGCTGGGATTAAATGCAGGTCATGACCTTAACTTGCATAACCTTGCTGCTTTTGTGGGTGCTTTCCCTTGGGTGGCTGAGGTTAGTATTGGTCATGCTTTAATAGCTGATGCACTTTATTTAGGAATTCAAGAAACTATAAAACAATACAAGTATGCTCTTTCAAATTCAAAACATTGATTCAACAATGATTGCTGCTACACAAAATACTGCAGCAATAGAGGAATCTCTACAAGCTACAACTCAAGAGTCTATTAATCTATTGACCATGGCAGAATATGGTGGATGGATTATGATAGTGTTATCTTTAATGCTAGCATTTGCTATTTATTTGTTTATCGAACGTATGGTTATTTTGACCAAAGCTACTCAGGAGGATAAGACCTTTATGAATCGTATTCGTGACTTTATCAAGGAAGGACGAATTGATTCTGCTATCAAGCTTTGTCAAAAAGAAAATACTCCTTCTGCTCGCATGATTGAGAAGGGTGTAACCCGTATTGGTCGTCCAATGCAAGATGTGCAAGTGGCTATTGAGAATGTGGGTAACCTAGAAGTTGGTAAGTTGGAGAAGGGATTAGTTCTTATTGCAACTATTGCAGCCGGTGCTCCTATGTTGGGATTCTTGGGTACCGTTTTGGGTATGATCCAAACTTTCTTCAATATGGCTCAAAACGCAGGTGGTGTGATCGAAATTTCTGCGCTATCTGAGGGTATGTATCAGGCCATGGTGACTACTGTGGGTGGTTTGATTGTAGGTATTTTAGCTATGTTTGCTTATAACTTCTTAGTGTCTCGTATCGATCGCGTTGTGCGTATGCTAGAGTCTCGTACTATGGAGTTCATGGACTTGCTTAATGAACCAGCATAATCATCGGTAGTTAATAATTGAGAACTGAAATAACATTCAACTTTGAACTTAAATTATGGGTTTAAAAAGACGAAATAGGGTAGAAGCTACTTTTGCGATGTCTTCTATGACAGACTTGGTGTTCTTGCTATTGCTGTTCTTTGTGATGGCGAGTACAATGTCTTCTCCTAATGATATTAAGATTAATTTGCCTCAATCTCGTGCAAAAACTACTACTAGACAAGTGGTGGCCAAAGTGACTATTGATAATCTTGGTAATTACTTTGTGGCTTTAGGTGGACAAGCTCCAGTTCCTATCGCATCTGAAGAACTTGAGACATATTTGACTACGATACAACATCATGATAGTACAATGTATATCGCATTGCATGCTGATCAAGATATCGCATATCGCGAGGTAGTCAATGTGTTAGATATTGCCAATCAACATAAGATGAAAATTGTAATTGCAACAAAGAAGTGATTAGGAAACGTCAATCTCATATTATAGCATCTCTTGGAACATTCTTGTTAATGTTCTTGCTGTTCTTGTTGCTATGGTTCTTGCATCTAAACTACGTAACACCCGTTGAAGATGAGGGTATTGTAGTCACTTTTGGCTATGCAGAAGAAGGTGGCGGCAGACCAGATGCTAATCAAGTGAAAGAGGAACCTCAGATTAAAAAAGTAGCTGCGCGTCCTGCAGCAATCCGTCCTTCAAGCAATGACTTGATGGTGCAAGACAAAGAGGAGACTCTTGCTTTGAACAAGCAAACAGAAGAGATTAAGAAAAAGGACGAAGAGGATCTGCTTCGTCAGCGCCGCGAGCAGGAAGCTCGCGAGGAGGAAGAGCGCCTAAAACGCGAGAAGGCTATTGCTGAAAAAAAGGCAAAGGAGCAACAAGCTATCCAAAATGCTAATAAGTTGGCAGAGTCTATGTTTGGCAACTCTAACTCTAGTGCAGGTGCTAATGCTCAGTCAGGTTCTGCGTCGTCGGATATGCGTGGTAATCCTGTGGGCAAAGGTTATGGTAGTATGAACGGACTACAGTGGACACTTGCTGGTCGCGATTGTAAAAGTCTGCCTAAACCTGAACAGAATTTTAATCAGGCTGGTAAAGTGGTGGTAGATATATGGGTGGATAAAGATGGTAATGTCCTTAGCGCTAAGGTGGGCGCGGGATCTGATATCTCTGATGCTGCTACGATCAATCTAGCATTAGCTGCGGCTAAAAAAGCTAAGTTTACTGCTGGTGAAGAAACGCAAAAAGGTAAAATTGTCTATATATTTAAATTTAACTAATTGAATTATGAATTACATCTTTTTGGATAATGGATTTGAGGAGATCGAAGCAATTACTACGATTGATCTTCTTAGACGCGCTAATATAGCTTTGACAACCGTTTCTGTTTCAGGTAATGAGATAGTATTAGGTGCACATAATATTCCAGTTAAGGCCGATCGCTTGTTTGCTGATGTCGATTTCGCAGATGCGGAAATGCTCATCTTGCCTGGTGGCGCAACCAATTTGATCGAACGTAAACCATTATGTGAGTTGTTAGTACAACATAACCAGCAAGATAAATTAATTGCTGCTATTTGTGCTGCACCTGCAGTATTGGGACAACTAGGTATACTACAAGGTAAACAAGCGACTTGTTATCCTGGTTTTGAACAATATCTTGGCGAAAGCCATGTCGGTGGCCTGGTTGTGGAATCACACAACATTGTTACAGCTAAGGGACCTGGATTAAGTAGCGATTTTGCATTTTGTATCATCGAGAAATTGGTCGGCAGCGAGGTTGCTGATCAAGTGTATGACGCAGCTCAATATTAATAGAATTAACATATAATAACCATTTAAAAAATATCTTTATGAAAAAATGTTTACTAATAATATTTTCAGTTTTATTTGCAACTAGTCTCTTGGCACAAGAGGCTCAAACTCCTTCTCCATGGTCTTTCTCTGGTGTAGTCGGTCTTAATGCTAGTGCAACAGGACTTGTTAACTGGGCTGCCGGTGGTAATAATAACGTCAATGGAGTAGCTTTCGGTAAACTTCGTTTGCTTTTCGCTGAGAAGGATCTCGCTTGGGAAACTAACCTCAATCTTGAATATGGTATGTCATATATTGATCAAAGTGGTGACGCTTTCCAAAAGTCAAGTGATGTTATCGACTTTAAAACTAAATTCGGTTGGCAATTCCATAAGGCATGGTATCTTGCTGCTTCTGCAGGTTTTAAGAGCCAATTTGCTTATGGTAAAGCATACGACGGTACCGATGCTGCCGATCCAATCATTTCTAAGTTCCTTTCTCCTTCATATACTGATATCTCTGTCGGTATCGATTGGAAACCTAATTCCATCTTCTCACTCTATCTCTCTCCTGTAGCAGGTCAAATCACTACTGCTTATGTAGGTGATGCTATTGAGGCTGCTAATCCTGGTTTGCGCCAACAAATGCAGGACAAGTATGCTACATGGTCCTATAGCAAGGTAGCTGAGGCTGATGGAACATACAGCAAGATTTACAAGAACTGCAAAGCTGAGCTCGGTCTTACCTTTAAAGGTGCTATCAACTACACCTACAAGGATCTCAAGATTATTACATCTCTTGGTCTCTTTACTCCATATGCTTGGGACAAGACTGAGATGTTCGATGCTGAGAACAAGTTCATAGGTTACCGCGACAACAACCGTCGTTTTGGTAACTTTGACGTGGATTGGGATGCTGCTATCTCTTACCAATTCCTCAAATGCCTCAATGTGACTCTTTCTACATCACTCAAATATTACAATGGCGTGAAGATTGCAGATGAAAATGGCATTGCAGCTGAACGCGTTCAATTCAAGGGTGTTCTTGGTTTAGGTGTAGGATATAGCTTCTAATTCTAACTCTCCTTTTGCTCTTGATGGAATCTTTGCAGCAACTCGAACAAAATATACTTCAGCTATTGGATAAATATCAAGAGTTGGAGCGACAGTTCGTTGCATTGCAAGAGGAGAATCAACGCCAACGCGAAGAGATTATTCAATCACATGCCGATTTCTTAGCACTCAAACAGGAGTATAATAAATTGCATACTGCGCATACTATATTATTAGGTGACGCAGCTACTGATGAGGATCGAGCAAAGGCGAAACAAAGAATAACAAATATTATATTGCAAGTAGATAAGGCGATTGAAGCATTAACGCAATGACAGAACAACACAAACAGCATATTACGCTGCATCTTGATGCACATCATGTTTCTCTAAATGTGCCGATTGCTCAAGAACATCTGTATAGAAAAGCAGCAACAATGTTGAATGATAAATATCGTTTCTATCAAAAGAAAATGCAGACTTGTTCTGCAGAGCAACTTTGGATGTATGTGGCGCTAGATGTTACGGTCAACCTCTGTGCCGATGCTCATGCTCATAGCTTGCAACCAGTGGATGAGAAAATACAAGAATTAAACAAAAAAATATTAGAACAACTTAAATAATAGGTAATTATGACAATCTACATTTTAATAGGACTTGGTGCTATGTTTGTGGGTGCATTGGCCTGCTTTGTTGTGTTCCGATATCATAGTAGTGGAATATTACGTAAGGCAGAAGAAGATGCTGAGCTCATAAAGAAAAATAAAATTATTGAAGCAAAAGAGAAATTCATTGCTCTTAAGTTAGAACATGAGAATCAAGTTCGACAAGCAGAACAAAAATTACAT
>JAEIGA010007283.1_pt1 | contig 16821 bp, 14 predicted proteins | sample 9270691 | NCBI WGS metagenome assembly JAEIGA01 (sample SAMN17057246, study PRJNA624740) | gut metagenome | biome: biome; isolation source: fecal sample | host: Bos grunniens | place: China: Xizang | collected 2019
CTCATTGACCATATCGCCCACCATCATCTTGAATGGCTGCATAGCCATATTGATTGACGTGTCGAGCAACATAAGCATCGAGATAGCAAATGCCATAGCCAAGCCAAACGACATACTCAAACTACCTGCATTAGGCAGGAACAACATCACGACAGTTGCCACCAAGGCTCCCACGTAGAGGTAGGGCTTACGACGTCCGAAGCGACACCAGGTACGGTCGCTATACTTTCCCACTAAAGGCTGAATAATCATACCCATCAGAGCAGGGATGATGAAGAAGTAGCTCAAATTGTGGGGGTCAGCACCGAGCGTCTGGAAGATTCGGCTGATGTTGGCATTCTGCAATGCAAAAGCAATCTGAACGCCCATAAAACCGAAGCTTAATGCCCAAAGTTGTTTGTTTGTTAAATTTGGTTTAGTCATTTCTTAAAAATCTAAAATTTTACGCTCTTTTAAGTGTGCGAATTTTAATAAAAATATGTAAAGCTAAAAATCCGACTCTTTGAATGGTTAAATAATAGGTGTGAGTTGTCAAAAATTAGGGTTGAACGGGGAGCTATTTTTAACGCCACAAAATGGCAATCTGACAATTCTTAAACTTTGTTTAAGGATACCCACTCCACTTCCGAGGTTTCAAATCGTAACCTTACAGGATTACAATCTCTTATTTTGTAAAATATTTTATTAATACAACTCTTAGCTTTTAATATTTTATTAACAAAATGCTTCCTACCTCAAAAAACCATAATTACTCAACAACACGCCCTCAGTTTACATCAGCAAAGGATTTAATCATCTTAATAGAGATTAGCAATCACGACAAAGAGCCTCAAATTACATATTTTGACATCGTATCATATCTAATATGACACAATATGCAAAAAGATGAATTATTTAATATTTTAAGTAATGCATCAGTTTTAGATACAATTTGAAACAAAAGTAATAAAAAAAGTTAAGCAAGAGATGTTTGACGTAGGAATTTATTATAATTTGGCATCAAAATGGCGAAAATAAATTTTGAATAGTCATATTTTATGATTTACTTTGTATAAGGAAAGATGATATTTTCAATCGGGCAGGAGCCTGAGACGATTTATCGAAATAACAATTTAATCTTTTATTTTTTTGGATATGAAGAAGTATAATTTCAATGCCGGTCCATCGGTTTTGCCCGATGTAGTTCTCGCAGCAGCAGCTAAAGCGATTATCGATTTTGAAGGAACAGGTCTCTCCATACTCTCCATATCCCACCGTACACCCGAATTTGACAATGTGATGTCGGAGGCAAAGAGCCTCTTCAAAGAGTTGCTTAACATCCCTGACAACTACCATATTTTCTTTGTTGGCGGTGGTGCGAGTACACAGTTTTTCCACATCCCAGCCAACTTCCTTGGCAAGAAAGCAGGATATGTAAACACAGGAGTATGGACAAAGAAAGCCATAAAGGAGGCTAAAAAGTTTGGTGAGGTGGAGGTTGTTGCCACATCGGAGGACAAGAACTTCAACTACATACCAAAGGGCTTCGCTATTCCTGAGGATTTGGACTATCTATATATATGTGCCAACAATACAATCTACGGTACAGAGTATAAGTGCGACATAGACTCTCCTGTACCTTTGTTTGCAGATATGAGTTCCGACATTCTCAGCCGCCCTGTTGACGTTGAGAAGTATGCATTGATTTATGGTGGTGCACAGAAAAACCTTGCCCCTGCAGGCGTGACATTTGTCATCGTGCGTGATGATATGTTGCAGAAGGTGGTACGCGATTTGCCAACAATGGTTAACGTGAACACCCACGTAGAGAATAACTCTATGTTCAACACACCTCCTGTATTCCCAATCTACGTTTTGCGTGAGACGCTCAAGTGGATGAAGGCAGAAGGTGGTCTCGATGCGATCTACCAGCGTAACCTCGCGAAAGCCAAACTGCTCTATGATGAGATTGACCGTAACCCACTCTTCCGCGGAACAGTTGAGAAGGAGGACCGTTCACTGATGAACATCTGCTTCGTGATGGCAGAGGGTAAGGAGGATTTGGCACCGGCATTTATGGAGTACGCCAAGTCAAAGGGAATGGTCGGCATCAAGGGTCACCGCTTGGTAGGTGGTTTCCGTGCATCTTGCTACAACGCTTGCCCTATGGAGGCTGTAGAGGCATTGGTGGCTTGTATGCAGGAGTTTGAGCAGATGCAGAAGTAGTTTAACGGGTAAAAACACAGAACAATGAAGATTCTTATAGCAACAGAGAAACCATTTGCAGCAGAGGCTGTTAATGGCATAAAGAATATATTTGCAGAGGCAGACTTTGAGGTAGCTATGCTTGAGAAATATACCGATAAGGCAGACCTTTTGGCAGCTGTTGCCGACGTTGATGGACTTATCATCCGTAGCGACAAAGTAACTGCAGAGGTGCTCGATGCTGCTAAGCAACTAAAGATTGTCGTGCGTGCAGGTGCGGGCTACGACAATGTAGATTTGGCGGCTGCAAAGGCTAAGGGTGTAGTCGTGATGAACACCCCGGGCCAGAACTCAAATGCTGTGGCAGAGTTGGCTATTGCGATGATGATATATATGTCGCGTAACTGCTTCACCCCAGGCACAGGCTCTGAGCTATTGGGCAAGACTGTCGGCATCCACGCCTACGGCAATGTGGGTCGTCTGGTAGGTGTGAAGGCGAAGGCATTAGGTATGAATGTGGTGGCATACGACCCATTTATCACCGATGCAGCCGTATTTGAAAAGGATGGCGTGGAGAAGGTAGACTCTGTAGAGGAGCTCTATGCCAAATCAAATTTCCTCTCACTCCATATCCCCGCCACCGAGCAGACTAAGAAATCTATTGGTTACGCTCTGCTGAACTCTATGCCTAAGGGTGCAACACTTGTCAACACTGCCCGCAAGGAGGTTATCGATGAGGAGGGCTTGTATAAGGCATTAGAGGAACGTGCAGATCTTAAATATATAACTGACATTGCTCCCGACACGAAAGATGCTCTCGCTGAGGCATTTGGCAAGCGTTTCTTTGCAACGCCAAAGAAGATGGGTGCAGAGACAGCAGAGGCTAACATCAACGCCGGATTAGCAGCTGCACGACAGATAGTAGATTATTTCGTTAACGGAAACACTCGTTTCCAGGTAAATAAATAGTATTATGGTACGCATCAAACCTTTTTGCGGTATTCGCCCACCAAAGGAGTATGCTTCGGAGGTGGCATCACGTCCTTACGACGTACTGAACTCAGCAGAGGCTAAGGCGGAGGCTACCCTACGCTCTCTCCTGCACATTATCAAGCCCGAGATTGATTTCGATCCTATTGCCGATGAGCACTCCGAGGAGGTGTATCAGAAGGCAATGGACAACTTCGCTCAATGGAAAGAGAATGGTTGGCTCGTTCAGGATGAGGAGGAACACTATTATATCTATGCACAGACGATGAATGGTCGTACTCAGTATGGCATTGCTATGTGTTGTCATTTTGAGGACTACCTCTCGGGAGCTATCAAGAAGCACGAGCTGACACGTCCCGACAAAGAGGAGGACCGTATGATTCACGTGCGTAACCAGAAGGCAAACATCGAGCCTGTATTCTTTGCCTACCCCGACAATGCAGAGATTGATGCAATTGTGGAAGAGGTGGTTAAGAACAATGAGCCAGACTATGATTTTACGGCAGAGGATGGTTTCGGACACCATTTCTGGGTAATCCGCGACGCAGAGAAGAACAGCATGATAACCGAAATATTCGCTTCAATTCCCGCACTCTACGTAGCTGATGGTCACCACCGTACCGCTGCTGCGGCACGTGTCGGACAGGAGTGTATGTCGAAGAACCCTGCCCATACAGGTAACGAGGAGTATTGCTATTTCTTGGCAGTTACATTCCCTGCATCTCACCTGCGTATCATCGACTACAACCGCGTGGTGAAGGATTTGAACGGACTGAGCGAAGAAGAACTCGTCGAGAAGCTCGGAGAGTCATTCATAGTAGAGAAGAAGGGCAAGGAGATTTACACCCCTGCAGCACTGCACAACTTTGCGATGTATCTCGGTGGCGAGTGGTACAGCCTCACTGCTAAAGAGGGAACGTATGACGACAACGACCCAATAGGCGTGCTGGATGTTACAGTATTGTCTAACTTAGTGTTGGATAAATTGTTGGGCATAACCGATTTACGTACCTCTAAGCGTATTGATTTTGTAGGTGGTATACGTGGTTTGGGCGAGTTACAGAAGCGTGTTGACAGCGGCGAGATGAAGGCCGCATTTGCACTCTATCCCGTATCGATGCAGCAGCTTATCGACATAGCCGACACTGGCAACATTATGCCTCCAAAGACCACCTGGTTTGAGCCTAAGTTGCGTTCAGGCGTGGTAATTCACTCTTTTGAGGAGTAGCCGCATCGAACAGAAGAGACCTAACACGTAGCTATGAATAAATACATCTGGATGCTGGCGGGCACCCTGCTACCCACCGCTGTGTTCACATTTATCTCCGACAGTGCCGACCGTCTGAGCTGGATGCTTTTCACGCTCCTTGTACTGACGGCAGTCATCTGTTTTGTACTTAAACGAGAGGAGCGTCGTGAACGCAAAGCGGCACGCAAGGGTGTGGAGTTTGTACCCAGACTAAGCCTTAGCTTTTGTGGATTTGTGCTGACGGCATTTTTGTTAGAGGTTGCAGTCATTACCTATGCTGCGTGGGTTAACGAGGCAACGACTCCTACCCTGAGCCAGATGCTATTCCTGCAAACATTTACTATGATGGATGGTGGGATGGCTGCCAACATCATAGGCTCGGCATTGTGTGGAATGAATGTCTATATGGCTCTGCTGCTCAACCGCCGACTGCTACGCATATACAAGCTTGACCTGGGTTGGAAAAGTGTACTGAAGATGGTTGTCGTTATGATTGCTGTAGCCATCATTCTGACCTTTGCAATGATTTTTGCAGGCATATCTACGCACACCGATGCCTACACCTACTCAATCATACTCCTGGCTGTTGTTTGCGGCTTGGCATCTATAGCATATGATTGTATAACACGCAACAAAAAGTCGCTGATTATCATACCCTATCTGCTTGCGTCGTCATTCTTTTTGTTAGTTGCAGGAATGGTTATATTTGCAATTTTTGCAATTACGGGAGTACTCTACTGCGTGCTATGGTACAAGAGACACACAATGCACCATACGCCCGCAACGCCACCCGAAACTACCCTACCGCCAAAGGGCGAGACAAAGATAGATGCGGAGAAGGCTGCTGAGGCTGATAATAAATAGTATTGAACAGATTAGGGAGGCAAAAGCCTCCCTATCTTTTTACCAGTATTTCCACGACTCACTGATACCCTGATAATCTATCAAACGATCACACTCACCACGCACCAACTGTCCCTTCTGGGTGTAGGGATATAGTTCTGCAAGACTCTTGTGCATACTGAACTGATACATAATATCAGCTATCAGCTCGTTATCTTCGGCGGTATCTATTGCCGACAGCACACACCTCTCATATCGCTTAAAAGCCTCATTTCGGAGGAACTCGTTATGTTTGGTATAGCGGCTCATCGTAACACGATAACCATAGACATAAAATGCTAATTGCCAACACCTTCCAAAGGATGTGCGAAGTCCTGTGGCATACTCAATTAGAAGTCGTGCACGACGGTTAGCATCCTGCTCCGAAGATATATCATTCTCAAGGTTACGCATCTTAAGAGCAAACTGATAGCGGAAATTGGGCGTGTGTCGAATAAGTGACTGCTTAAATTCAAAAGGATCATACTTAAGTTCCACATTAAGACAATTGTCGTACGACGCACTAACTTCTGCGAGGTAATCCACCGCTTTGGCATACTCCATCTGTCGGATAAAACGTGTACCTATGATATCGCACAGGAAATCCTTATCCACATAGCTATGCTGATTGAGGTAAAGGTCAGAGTCCACCTGAGGAGCAGTTGTTCGCTTGTAGTATGCCTCCAGACATTTCACATCCGTTGAGTCTGCCATCTTGAAAAAGGCAGTCTGAAAATCGAGATCGTTAATCTCTTCTCTGTTTTTTCGATACTCTTCAATGGTAACAGTCTTAGTCTTTATCTCATAGCGTCTTCTATCGTTACGACTACGAAAGACCGGATGAGATATATTAGTCTTATTAACCTTATTGACAAGCATATACGATGACACATTTGCCAACTGCAAAGCCTCCACAACATCTCCTCGGTCACACATACGCGGAACAGCTACCGAAAGCAGAATATGACGCATCATATCGTTCCAATAGTAATAGGACCAGCAGTAGTGTTGATAGTAAAAGCCCATCGTTCGCTCTACAACCTTGTCGTCGATATCAGCGTCTATCTTCTGCTCAAACCACTTTATCTGACTCACGAGCCAGGGCATATAGCTATTATTGCAAGGGCGAAGCTGAGCTTCAAGGTAGATACGCATAACCTTGATTGAATCCCTCATATAAGGACTCGCAGGGCATCGTTCTGCCCGAGAAAGAGTCTGAGATGCGGCATTCATCTCGCCAATTATTATCTGAAGCATTGAGGCTGTATAATACCACAGTGCAGGGTCTTCCACCCTCTCATCGGCAGCGGCACGCATAGACAAATCAATAAGGCGGCGTGCAACATCTAACTCTTCTTCATCAATATCACAACCGTAGCTATACCCAAACTTACATCTATACTCAAACTCCGACACGACATCATTAAGATGCTGAATGACGCGGGGCGAGTTAGGAACACTCTGCAGGATAAGTTCCAATATATCCACCTCATCGACATCGATACGTCGCTTACCTAATACGAAGAGGACCGAATTGATATCTCCCAGCTCAATAAAAATCTCTACAGCCTTGTCACGACACTCCTCGAAGCGTGACATAGCTCCTGCCACATAGGAGAGTGCCAGACGACGCATCACATTATTTTTGGGCAGATGACTCATCTCGCTCTCCCACAAAGAAATAATCTCACGATACTCGCCCAGCGTGGTATGGGCTCGGATGGCTTGAAGAAGGTAGCGATCACGCAGCTGCGTATTATTAGCCTCGCAAACCGCTATTATGCGAGGCAAATCCATAGGAGCATCAATCTCCATTGTAGGATAATACCAATTTGAGAGATGCTGAAAACGTACCGACTCATTCACCTTAGCCAGATAGAGAAATTCCAAAATATCTCTGTCTTGCGAAGTTATCCATTTGGCAAAACGATTTTCTCCGCGATAATTTATGCCGCTACGCATCTTTACGATATCATCCAACGTAACATCGTAGACTATCTCGCGTATATCCTCCAGAGGGATTGTTGGCGAAGTAAGTGCCTGCCACGCTAAACAGTTTTCCTCTTTGAGGTCGACATAACGCTCCTTGTATTTATCTGATAAGACACGATACATATGATACTCTCGAGGATGACATATATTTATTCCGCAGCTCAGCGTATCCTCTAAGGAGATCAGCATTAAAAGACTAATTAAAAGAGTATAACTTAGTGATTTCATCATCGGTATAGTTTTTTAATTGTGAGTAATCAAGATGATAGAGTATGTTGCCTCGGTCGGATTGTCCCAATACCCTCTCGGCAAGCTTTCGCACCTGAAGAATCTCTTCAACTGTGGGACGCTCCCAGCGAATATACTCATTGGCTCTCAATGGCGATGTAGTGCCGTCGGCGACGATTCTGTCAAACTTACCATCACAGAATTTCACACCCCACCCAAAGGTAGGTAAAGCAAAGTCCAACGGCACCTCATACAGCTCCAGGTTACGAAGGTAGGGCACAACATCCTTTACGTCGAGTATAGAGTTTCGCGTTTTGAGGCTCTTCAGACCACCCGTATTGTAGAGCATAAGCACAGCTCTGTCTACCGGCGGAGCCTCCTCCCGTAGCTGATGAAGTCGGACCGTACAACTGAGCTGAATATCCTTCTGCAACAGAAGTTTTTTAGCGTCATTACACAAGTTAACAAAGATGGGGCGTGTAGTGGCAGTCCAGTCGCAGTCAAACTGCACCTCACAAATCGCCCCACAGTTATTATAGCGAGCCATAGCAAGCATTCGTTCAACAATGAGCTTAGCATAGAGTTGTGTATGATTCTCCATCTCTCGCAACGCCTCTAAAGTGATATATACCGTCGGCACCACATCTACCCCCTCGGGCACTGCCGTCTCAAATTTTGTCGTTGCCTCGGGTGTTACGTTGCGAAAACCTGAAGTATAATCCTCTCCATACTCCACGTCGAACATACGGATGTAGAGTCGCTTAACATCATATCGCCGCAGGAACGATAGTTCAGCAGAATCGGGATTGAATGTTGTCCGCCAATAGTAAATCGCATTGCTCACGTTGGCAGAATCTCGCTTAAAGGTTTGTTCATAGCTCAGAAATGATTGCTCGCCGCAGACGTAATCAGCACAGCCGGCAGCCACAAAATAGAGAACTGCGACAGATGCAATCAGAAGCAGATGTAGTTTGTTTTTCATATGTTCGCTATTGATTTTTTAATCTTTTGTCAAGACAAAACTCTAAATAAAATATTGCAATACAAAGCATCCTCTCGCCTATTGTACCAAATGATTATCCATATGTATAAAACCTCTCAATCAAGACAATTTGCTACATATCTGCCCGACGTAACCAACACATTAGAGATTAAAAAAACGTCAATATCGTATCTTTGTTATTAAAAATATTAGTCAAAATAGTTGTGTTTTCAAGAAATTTATTATATTTGTAGATGAAAGAATTTTATAAAACAAATGCTATATGGCTAAGATAAAAGGAACGGTCGTCGTGGCGACCGAGCGTTGTAAGGGCTGTGGCGTGTGCGTAGCATCGTGTCCCTGCAATGTATTGGAGTTATCGTCGGAGGTTAATGGCAAAGGTTATCGCTATGTGATGATGGCTACGCCCGATGCCTGCACAGGATGTGCATCGTGTGCTGTGATATGCCCCGACAGTTGTTTAGTTGTTTACCGTCAAAAATTTGAGTAGTTATGGCAGACAAAGAGGTAAAATTGATGAAGGGTAACGAGGTGATTGCCCACGCTGCCGTTCGTTGTGGTTGCGACGGTTATTTTGGCTACCCTATCACTCCGCAGTCGGAGGTTATGGAGACACTGATGGAACTTGAGCCCTGGAAGACGACAGGTATGGTTGTTCTGCAGGCGGAGTCGGAGGTGTCATCTATAAATATGGTATATGGTGGTGCCGCCACAGGTAAGAAGGTGATGACATCTTCGTCGAGCCCTGGCGTGAGTCTTATGAGCGAGGGATTGAGTTATATTGCAGCAAGTGAGTTGCCTTGTCTGATTGTTAACTGCCAGCGTGGCGGACCAGGTCTGGGCACTATACAGCCTTCGCAGGGTGACTATTTCCAGGCTTGCAAGGGTGGCGGTCACGGAGACTATCATCTTATAGTTTTAGCACCCGCGTCGGTGCAGGAGATGCACGACTTTGTAGGACTTGGATTCGACTTGGCATTTAAGTATCGTAACCCAGCTATGATTCTGGCTGATGGTGCAATCGGTCAGATGATGGAGAAGGTGGTGCTCGCTCCACAGCAGCCACGTCGCACAAAGGAGGAGCTCTTGGCTCAGTGTGGCGAGTGGGCTACAACAGGTAAGGGTGAGCGTAAGGAGCAGAATATCTGTACCTCGCTGGAGCTTCAGTCGGAGCTTATGGAGAAGATTAACGAGCGTATGCAGGCTAAATATCGTGAGATAGAGGAGAAAGAGGCCCGCTGGGAGGAGATAGAGTGCGACGATGCCGACTACATAATCGTGGCGTTCGGCTCATCGGCACGTATCTGCTCAGCAACAGTCGAGATGGCTCGCAAAGAGGGACTGAAGGTAGGTTTGTTGCGTCCTATAACACTCTACCCATTCCCAACAAAACCTCTGGCAGCATTGGCTGAGCGAGGTGTGAAGGGATTCCTCTCGGTAGAGCTCAACGCCGGTCAGATGGTCGAGGATGTACGCTTAGCAGTCGAGGGCAAAGCACCCGTGAAGCATTATGGCAGAATGGGCGGTATGATGTTCAACCCACAGGATGTGTTGGACGAATTGAAAGCAAAACTTGTAAAGTAGTGAAGTTATGGCAGAAATAGAGATAAAGGCAGAGAATCTGGTTTATAATAAGCCACGATTGATTACCGATGAGGTAATGCACTATTGCCCAGGATGTAGCCACGGCACAGTACACAAACTCGTTGCCGAGGTTATTGATGAGATGGGATTGGAGGGAGCATCTATCGGCGTGTCACCCGTAGGATGTTCGGTGTTTGCATACCGCTATATTGATATCGACTGGATTGAGGCTGCTCACGGTCGTGCTTGTGCGGTAGCAACAGCAGCAAAGCGTCTTAACCCCAACAATCTGGTATTTACTTATCAGGGTGATGGTGACCTGGCAGCTATTGGTGCAGGTGAGACTATTCACGCAGCAGCTCGTGGCGAAAATATCGTCACTATATTTATAAACAACGCCATATATGGTATGACAGGTGGTCAGATGTCACCTACTACCCTGTTGGGTATGAAGACAGCCACTACGCCTAACGGTCGTGACCCACAGCTCAACGGTTTCCCATACAAGATTGCCGATATGATGGCACACCTGGATGGTGCGACATATATCACTCGCCAGAGCGTGCATACGGCAGCAGCCGTGCGTAAGTGCAAGAAGGCTATCCGCAAGGCATTTGAGAACTCTATGGCAGGTAATGGCTACTCATTGGTGGAGGTGGTTGCTACTTGTAACAGCGGCTGGAAGCTCTCGCCGGTGGAGGCAAATAAATGGATGGAGGAGAATATGGTTCCTGTATATCCATTGGGCGATATTAAATCTACAACACTTCCTAAATAGAACGAAAGATGAAAGAGACTATTATTATAGCAGGTTTTGGCGGTCAGGGTGTACTCTCTATGGGTAAGATTTTGGCTTATTCGGGAGTGATGCAGGATTATGAGGTTACGTGGATGCCTTCATATGGTCCTGAGATGCGAGGCGGCACAGCAAATGTTACCGTCGTCCTCTCGGACAGTCGCATTTCGTCTCCTATCGCAAGCGAGTTTGACTCGGCGATTATTCTTAATCAACAGTCATTGGATAAGTTTGAGAGTAAGGTAAAACCAGGTGGAATACTCATCTACGACACCAACGGCATTACTCACGCTCCAACACGCACCGACATTGATGTCTACACAATAGATGCCGCAGCAGAGTGTGCCCGTCTGGGCAATGCCAAGATGTTCAACACGATGATTCTTGGTGGCTATCTGAAAGTTAAGCCCGTAGTGGAGATGGAGAATGTTATGGAGGGATTGAAGAAATCCCTGCCAGAACGTGCGTGGAAGCTGCTCCCTCAAAACGAGGAGGCTATACGTCACGGAGGTGAGATTATCAAGAAGCGTTAAATGTTAGAGGGGTTGCGAAAAGCAACCCCTCTAATCGTATTAGAAGTTATACTCTTCAATATCTCTCAATCCAAGCAGAAGCTCCTTGTTGGTCATTCGGCGTTTACCTGCCATCTGCATCGAGTGAATATGGATGATACCATCGGAACATCTCACCTCAATGCGTTCCTTGCCATCGGAATAGATTTTTCCAACACAATCCGCAGAGGCTTTAGCCGTAAATGAAACCTCAAAAATCTTAGCAGAGCCAACCTCTTCACCCTGCTTCTGCATCGCAGCCCACGCAGCAGGATATGGCGACAAGCCACGAACAAAATTTACTATACGCTCGCCCGACCACAACCAATCAATACGACAATCCTCCTTAAAGATTTTAGGTGCAGGCTTGAGTGTCGATTCATCGATATGCATCTGCTCAATAGGGGTATAATTGCCAGAGGCAATCTTCTCTACGGTATCAACAACCAAATCACATCCCGCTACCATCAGTTTGTCGTACATTGTGCCGATATTATCCTCGGGAAGGATAGGCATAGACAGCTGATTGATAATCGCACCCTTATCTATCTCGTGGTTGAGCAGGAAAGTTGTGATACCTGTCTCTGTTTCGCCGTTGATAATAGCCCAATTGATAGGGGCTGCACCGCGATATTGAGGCAAGAGCGAGGCGTGAAGGTTAAAGGTACCCAAGCGAGGCATAGCCCATATAACCTCGGGTAACATTCTAAATGCGATGACAATACCCAAATCGGGACGAAGCTCCTGCATCGCCGACACAAACTCCTCTGAACGCAACTTCTCAGGCTGAAGGATTGGTAAGCCCAACTCTCGTGCTGCGATCTTTACATCACTCTCGTGGAGTTTTTGTCCTCTGCCAGCAGGTTTATCAGGGGTAGTGACTACAGCCACAACATTGTAGCCCTCCTCAACCAAACGACGGAGTGAGGCAACCGCAAACTCGGGCGTGCCCATAAAAACTATGCGTAAATCCTTTGCATTCATACTATTTCTTCACTTTTTCGTCCTTCTTGCGACGAGGGATAAGTTTTACGATAGGTTTCCACAGAAATGCGGTCTTACTCTTCAAAGTCTGATAACGGGCATAGTACCACTCCACATCGAGCAACGACGAGTCGTTGGTTGCTTTAATAATCAAATAGACCGCAATAGGGGAAAGGATAAAGGTCGATATCCACATTCCAGACCACGAGTCCCACGTACCCTCCTTTGCCATCTTTTCGCCCGAGAGGCTGATAACATAGTAAACCACAAAGAAACATACCGAAATAACGATAGGAGTACCAAGACCACCCTTTCGGATGATTGCTCCCAGAGGTGCTCCTATAAGGAAGAAGATCAACACCGAGACAGGCAGAGCCAACTTGCGGTGCCAGTCGTTCTTACAACGATAGAGCTGATTGAGAGCATTCTTGGCTGCAGACTCATCGAAAGAAAGAGCACTGCGGGAGTTGATAGCCATACTCTGTGCCGCCTCATAAATAGACTTACGTGAACGCAAGTCAAGCGATGGGATAGAGTCCAGCATAAGAGCTTCACCATAGCCATCCTTACTCTGTCGGAGCGAGTCAGGGAGGTTGAGCACCTGAATGTCGTTAATAAAGATATTATCCTGCAGCAGTGGTCCATACGACTTGGTAGATGCCTCCGATACCAACTGTGCTATCGAGTCAATATCCACCTGCAGCTCCTTCAAGTTCTTGGTCTGCGAGTTGTAGCCCATAGCCGAAGTATCGCTCTTCTCGTAAGAGAAGCCTTCCATCTCGATACGTGCCTCCTGCACATCAAAACGGTCGTGACGCAGAGCATTCTTTGAAAACCAATTTGAATTACGTGTATGCTGGTAGTTATGACCGTTGTAGAGCGTGACCAGCAAGAATCGTTTATCATCCGAAAGGCGGATGTAACCCGAGTCAGCCGTAGTCGTTGTGGCATTGCCCGACAGGTCGCTATTATCGTATATCAGCACATCGTGCAACAGACCTGTCTTAGGATCCTGATGCTCGACACGAATTGCCATATTCTCCATACCGTTAAAGAACAAACCATCCTTAAATTCCAACACCTGCTTCTGCTTACGGATGTCGAAGATAATGGTGGTCATCTTCTTATTGGCATAGGGCACCAAATCGTTGACTACAAAGAAGCTACCGATAGAAATCACCACTGCCACAACTATCAGAGGTCGCATAATCTTCATAAGCGACATACCCGACGACTTCATCGCCAGGAGCTCGTAGTTCTCACCCAAATTACCCATAGTCATAATCGCCGCAAAGAGCATTGCAAGCGGCAAACCGATAGGAATCATATTAATGGTGGCATAGCCAATAAGCTCAATGATAACCATCGTATCGAGTCCTTTACCGACCAACTCGTCGATATAACGCCACACGAAGTTCATCATCAAAACAAAGGTAACGATACAGAAAGTGAGCACCATAGGTCCCAAATATGACTTAAGGACCAACTTATGAATGGTCTTCATTCGTCGTAAAGCTACATAAGCCAACACCGCCAAAGCAACGACAATTATCCATACAAAGATATCGTGTTGCCAGAATGAACTATCTGTTATCAAAGCTGTTATCGTATTGAATTGCATCTTATCTATAACTTTTTGCTTCGCAAAGATAATATTTTTACCGCAATAAGCACCAAACAGAGTGTAAATATTATACTTACACCTGTCGGAATGTCCCAGCTATAGCTCACAATCAAACCCACAATAGATGCTACGGTAGTAATTACAACCGAAGCTATGGTGAGTTTAGCATAGGAGTGGGTGAAGACATTTGCAATCACTACAGGGATAGTAAAAAGCGATAGTAAAAGTACGATACCCATCACCCTGATGCATAAGACAATCGCTATGGCGGTGATGATACTCATCGCATACGACACCCACCGCGTAGACAATCCCTGAGTGGCAGAAAAAGATCGGTCGAAAGCTAAATACATCACAGGTCGCCACCACAAAAATGCTGCTAAAGTAAGTATTGAGGTAAATATAGCTAAGATAATAATATCTTGAGATGTAGCAGTCACTATATTACCAAAAAGATAACCCGCCATATCGCCAGATGTATAGCCCGGTGTAAGACTCATAAACAAAGCTCCGATAGCCATTCCCACAGACCATATTATACCGATTGCAGAATCTTCACGTATCTTGTTTTTGCTACTTGCCCACTCGATACCAATTGCCGAGCCAATAGCAAAAAGCATAGCACCAAGAATGGGATTAACACCCGCATAGAAAGCGATGCCAAGACCGCCAAACGACGAGTGGGTAATTCCGCCACAGAGAAAGACCAAGCGACGTGAAACGATATAAGTGCCGATAATTCCACAAGTTATACCAGCAAAAATCACTGCTAAAAGTGCATTTTGCAGAAACTCATATCGTGTTATATCATAAAAGAAATCCATTTGTCATCTACTTTTCTAAACGCACAAAGGTACTTTAATTATCGGAATGTGTCAAAACTTTTTCACATTACGCGAAGATTTTATAACTTCGCACACAGATTTTGGAATTAAATATGACTAAACGTGTCAATTTTCATACATTAGGTTGCAAGCTCAACTTCTCGGAGTCATCAACTCTTGCTCGTGAATTTGAGCATGGAGGTTTTGTGCGTGTGGGAGTAAATGAGCCTGCCGATATTTGCGTAATTAACAGTTGTTCTGTCACCGAGCACGCCGACAAAAAATGTCGTAACATTATCCGCAAATTACACCGCCGCAACCCTAATGCCATAATAGCCGTAACGGGATGTTATGCACAACTCAAACCGCAAGAAGTTGCAGCCATTGATGGAGTGGATATTGTATTGGGCAACAACTATAAAGGTGATTTATATAAACAAGTGGTTGATATTGCATCAAAGTCCCAGACCAAGGTATTTAGCTGCGACTGTGAGGCTATCACTACATTCTTTGCTGCCTACTCTACCGCCGACCGTTCTCGCTCATTTCTGAAGGTGCAGGATGGTTGTGATTATAAGTGTGCATACTGCACCATCCACTACGCCCGAGGCTGCAGCCGCAACATATCTATTGCCGAGGCTGTCGAGCAGGCTCAAAAGGTGGCTCTGTCGGGAATAAAAGAGATAGTTATTACGGGAATCAACACAGGAGATTTCGGTCGCACGACAGGCGAGAGTTTTCTCGATTTACTGAAGGCTTTGGATAAGGTTGAAGGCATAGAGCGTTACCGTATTTCTTCGATTGAGCCTAACCTCATAACTGACGAAATAATAGAGTTTTGTGCATCATCATATAAATTTCAACATCACTTCCATATTCCACTCCAGAGTGGCTCCGACCGAATACTTGGTCTGATGCGTCGCCGCTACACTGCAGAGCGATATGCGAGCCGCATAGAGAAGATTCGCAGTCTGATGCCCGACACCTTCTTTGGCGTGGATGTCATCACCGGATTTCCGGGCGAGAGCGAGGAGAATTTCCGCGAGACATACGACCTTTTGGAGCGACTTGAGCCTGCATTCCTGCACATTTTCCCATTCTCGGAGCGACCAGGCACACCTGCGGTGGATATGCCCAACAAAGTACCATCGTATATCTCATCACAGCGAGTATCAAAGTTGGAGGAACTGAGCAACCGTCTTCACCGCAACTTTGCGTCGAAAATGGTTGGACAAGAGGCGGATGTCCTCTTTGAAAGCACAATGCGAGGAGGTATGATGTACGGATATACAGGCAATTACGTTCGTGTCAAAGCCCCATACGACCGTTCGCTCATCAACAAAATTTCACACGTAAGACTCATCAGCATTGATGAGAACGATGATATAATGGCAGAATTTATCCGATAAAATCCTTCTTTTAGAAGGAAATCCAATAATTTTTCATATATTTGCGTAATTGTTCGCAAATGAATCTGTATGAAAGGTATTCGTAAAAGAATCTTAATCGGGTGTATGAGCATCGTCGTGTTGCTCTTTTTCTCGGGAATGGTGTCGCTCTATGAGTTGAATCATATGAGTAAAGATATACAATCTATTCTTGACGGTAGCCGCAGAGGTATCGCCACATCGGAGGGGATACTGACATCGCTGCGTGAGCACGACAAAGCCGTTGTCAGTTACGCCGTTGCCAAAGAACTGACAGCTGTACCGTCTATAGGTGAGTCACTTACAGTAATACGCGAGCGAATTTCCGATGCACGTTCCAGAAGTAACCAATTGGTATACGTCAGTTTTGACTCTCTGTCGATGGTCATCGACCGTATGGACGAGAACGTTCAGAAACTGGTACGCAGTCGCGTAGTTGATGCCGACATCCTGGGTGATACACTGCAACTTAACATCGCTTCCTTCAATGGTGTTCAATGGTA
>JAEIGA010007284.1_pt1 | contig 16816 bp, 14 predicted proteins | sample 9270691 | NCBI WGS metagenome assembly JAEIGA01 (sample SAMN17057246, study PRJNA624740) | gut metagenome | biome: biome; isolation source: fecal sample | host: Bos grunniens | place: China: Xizang | collected 2019
TATTTTCAAGAGGGAGGATAGTAGTGATTGCGGAGGCGTGTCCACCCGCGGACACGGGCAGCGGGAGGGGCCCGACGGAGACAAGTGGTCGTTAGACCACGCAGGAAACGTTGGGAGGGCCCGGAGTGAGCGAAGCGAACGGAGTCCTCCGCAATCACTACTATCCTCCCGTGTAACAATATATATAGAAAAGAGACTGACTAATCAGTCATATTGACTTTTTAGTCAGCCCCTTTTGTGGAGATAGTCGGAGTCGAACCGACGACCCTCTGCTTGCAAAGCAGATGCTCTAGCCAACTGAGCTATACCCCCGTTCTGTTTGCGGATGCAAATATGAATCTTTTTTTTGAAACTATCAAATTTTTCTTCAAATTTTGACAGCTCTTTTGATTACCAGTCTTGCCAGATATGCGAAAGATGCACCTGCTGCCATCCCTATGAGCGCGCCCGCAAGGACGTCTCCCAAATAGTGTTTGCCTACGAATATGCGACTGACAGCCACCAGAAACGCCCAGCAGAACATCCACCATATATAGGCCTTTCCCCAAGCAACCGGGCTCCCGCCGGCAGGAAACCATCTCCTGTCCATTTTCAGCCCGATCGACGTGCACGCTGCAAGTCCGAAAGCATTGGCTGCATGAGCGGAGAAGAAACTGAAGCTACGGCTTCCTTTCTCCAGCACGACAAGTCCGTTAGCCTTCATGAACTCATCGTTGAGCGGCCTGACACGTCCTACCAGATCCTTTATGAGGTTTGAAAACTGGTCGCAGAATCCGAAGGTGGCAGCTGCTGCAAGTACTATTAGCAGCCCCTTCTTCCAGCCCAGTCGCCACACAAGCAGTGCCACGACAAGTACATACATCGGAATCCATACCGGTATGTTTGAGAAGAACTGCCAGAGGGGATCCGTGACAGGTGTACTCCAGCGGTTGATCGCCAGAGTCACCTGCTGGTCAAACTGATGTAACCGGGTCCAGAACATTATAATATCGTCTCGTTTTCAGATCCCGGGAAGAGTATTGTGACTTCCTCTTCAGGGTTGATGTCTCTCTGAAGGGCCTCCCAAAGAAGATCCTTCAGCTGCTTGATGCCTTCCTGGGTGAACGATGATATGAACACATGAGGTATGTCCTCAGGAAGCTGTGCCTGGATTTCGCTCTTGAGCTGGTCGTCCAGCATGTCGGACTTGGTGATAGCCAGCACGCGGTCCTTCACGAGAAGTTCGGGATTGTATTCCCTGAGCTCGTTCAGAAGCACTTCGTATCCCTCTCTGATGTCATCCTGGTCGGCCGCAACCATGAAAAGCAGGATGGAGTTGCGCTCGATGTGCCTGAGGAATCTCATTCCGATTCCCTTGCCCTCGTGTGCACCTTCGATGATTCCCGGAATGTCAGCCATAACGAAGGACTTGTCGTCATAGTAGCTTACGATTCCGAGATTAGGTTCGAGCGTGGTGAAAGGGTAGTCCGCAATTTTAGGTCGGGCAGCAGAAACAGTCGAAAGAAGTGTGGACTTACCGGCGTTAGGGAATCCCACAAGTCCTACATCTGCAAGTAGTTTCAGCTCAAGGATGAACCAGCCTTCCTCGCATGGCTCTCCAGGCTGTGAATAGCGCGGAGTCTGGTTTGTGGCTGTCTTGAAATTGTTGTTTCCGAGTCCTCCACGACCTCCCTTTACGAGTATCCTCTCCTCGAATGGCTCCACAAGCTCGAAGAGGATATCACCGGTCTCGGCATCCTTCGCAACGGTTCCGAGCGGAACATCCAGAATGATGTCCTCTCCGTTCTTTCCCTTCTGCAGCTGTCCGCTTCCTGCCCCTCCGTGCTCTGCCATGATATGCTTGCGGTACTTGAGGTGGATCAGTGTCCAGAACTGAGGATTTGCACGAAGGATTATATGTCCTCCGCGTCCGCCGTCACCTCCGTCAGGTCCTCCCTTCGGAACATATTTCTCCCTTCTCATGTGTGTGGATCCCGCACCGCCGTTGCCCGAACGGCAAAAGATCTTTACGTAGTCTATGAAATTGCTGTCTGCCATAATTCTTATATATTCTTCCTCACAATTGTGGAAAATCGCGCAAAGATAGTGAAAAAATCCATATCATCCCTATGGGACAATCACCTTGAGCTGATGTGGGAAGACCTTGATATCCAACAGCTCACCGTCGCTGAACCAGTCACCGTCTGCGTGAGCCGGCCCGCTCGTCTGCCGGCGGATGAGAACCTGCTTCCCTCTGAGGCATGTTGTCTTACCGCTTTTGTGAGTAGTTCCGCTCATAAGTCTGAGCGCCAGCCACGGAATCTCCCAGGTTCTGAACATCCTGACTATCGTCACATCCAGTTCCCCGTCACCTATGTCTGCGAGGGGAGTGATCCTGGCCCGGTTGCCCCACTGATCAGAATTCCCGACGGTGATGAAGGCAGCTTCAGTCTCCAGAGTTTCTCCGTCAATTTCCACCACATATCTTTCAGGTGTGAAAGCCACCCAAGTCCGGATTGCCTGGACTATATAATTCATCAGTCCTCTTTTCCCGGATGCGGCAAACCGTTCGCTCACGATGGCATCGAATCCGGTTCCGCAGACAGAAAAGAAATGTCTGCCGTTGACTGTGGCGGCATCCATGGGCCTTGTCTTTCCTGCTTCAATGATCTTCAAGGCCTTACGGAAATTACTGCTGATACCCAGGTGCAGGGCAAGTCCGTCACCGCTTCCGCATGGTATGATTCCGAGAGTCCTGCCTGTCCCGGCCAGGCCGCGTGCCACCTCGTTCACCGTCCCGTCGCCACCGACCGCAACAACTATCTCCTCAGAAGCTTCCCGCGCGAGAATCTCGCCATGTCCGGCATATTCGGTGCACACGACCTTGTATCCCATCTTCTTCAGATAGGTCACGATCTGCACTTTCCTGCCGTTGCCGGATATGGGATTGACTATGAACAGCATCATTCAAAGATTGTCATGGATTCGTCATATACGGGAGTTTCCACATCAAGGAAGTCGAGCACGCTGTGGAAGATGTTGTAATGTCCAGGCTCTTCGATTTCCCGCAGCGACATTCCCTCAGATGTCCACACGATGAATGGAATCTCCAGCTGCTCCTTAGGTGCCATCGACATCGGCACTCCGTGCATGTAAAGGTTGTTCTCTCCGAGAGATTCCCCATGATCGGAAATATATATCATGCATGACCTCCTGTCAGGAATCTCCCTGAGGATTTCAATTGCCGAGTGTATGAGGTAGTCGGTATATACGATGCTGTTGTCATACGCGTTAATAAGTTCCTCCGGGCTTGTCTTTGACATCTCCACGGTGTTGCAAACCGGCGTAAATATTTCAAATTCAGCAGGATATTTCTTGTTGTAGGTCGGTCCGTGGCTTGTGTTGGTGTGCAGGACCACAAGTATCTTGTCCTTGTCGCTTGCAGCGATCGCCTCCTTCAGCCCGGCAAGGAGTATTCCGTCATATCTGCTGTCCTGGTCAGGATATATTTCAGCAAGATCCTTCACCTTATGGTATTTGTCTATATGGACCGGCGGTTCACCCCAGTTGCTTGTCCTCCACAGGACATCTGCACCGGCTCTGAACAGGTAGTTGGGCAGGATTTCGTACAGCTTCCCTGACTTCTCGTGCGAGAGAATGGCCTTGACCCCGGCAGTAGTGTATGTTGCTGACGCATTCGCCTTGAAGACCGCAACGCTGTCGCCGACGGTGTATGGATTGGTCTGTCTTTCATATCCATACAGTGAGAAATGGTCTCTTCGGGCAGATTCGCCGATCATGAGTATGCACACATCCTTGCTGCTGTCCTTGATCGTGGCTTCAGGAAGAAGTATCTCCTTGGCGTTCCTTTTCTTTTCGCCGCTGTAGTACCTGATGGAGTTTATCGTGTATGACCAAGGCATGAGCAGGCTTCCCAGTTCAGTCGAGTTGCGGTCTATCCATGTCCAGTTCTTTATGTTTACGACAGCGACAGCCACGATGATTCCAAGAGCAGTGCCTATGTTGGCAAGAAACCTCTTCCAGCTTCCGTATCTGACCTTCTGCATGAAGACATATACCGCAGGCAGCACTCCCAGCAGCAGTACATAGAGCACGAAGGAGAATGAGAAGAATCCGGAAGCTTCGGAATACTGGGTGTTGAACACATTACCCATCATCTGCTTGGTGACCAGAACCTCGTATGTATTCACAAAGTACAGCATTATCGCATCACCGAGCAGCGTAAAGGCTACTATGCATTTCCCCACAATCCGTCCGGGAAACAGGATCAGATAATAGAAGAAAAAATTGAGTGCCAGCATGATGAGAGCAAGTCCTCCCGTGATGAGCACTGCGTTGAAGCCTCCTTCAAGGCAGGTGAGGGCGTGCCTGAAAAACGGAATATGGAATGCAGCGCCGGTGAATATGCTCAGCACCAGGCAGAACCATCTCAGGCTTATTTCCTTGTTGACTATCCTTTTCATCTTCTTATTGTCTTGTATATCAGCAATGACAGTCCTGCACAGATGATCGCCAGCAGCAGATTATATAGGATTGTAAGCAAAATGTCCACCTTCTGTGGCTCCGTATCAAAAGGCGTGGAGCCGTTGGCAGCGTCATATCTCGCAAACGGATTTGTATATATTACTTCTCCTTCAGGGAACCAGACTGTCATTCTCGCATAGCTGTCTTCCGGTCTCATCATATAAACGATTCTGTCGCTTCCGGTTACCTTATGAAGGGTGGAGTGATCCTGCCCCGTAACCTTTATGCTGTCTGCGGTTTCTGACAATGTCATATATATGATGTCTTCCTTCAGTCCGATGTCCGTAATCTTCGGCAGGTTCCTGTTCCCGGCCATTTTCGCGCTCCAGTCGCCTTGGCCATAGTCCGGAATCCTCATGGAATAGTAGCATCCTCCGAGCAGTGTGGCCTTGATGTCTTCATAACCTGCTGATGGACAGCACAGGAAATTGCATCTGACTGCAATGCGGTCCGACCTGTCGGGATAATGCAGGTCATCGCCAGTCAATGCTAAACTGTAACGGCCGGCGCTGAGTGCCCAGTCCCAATACTCGTTCTCAGTGCTCTTTCCGCTGTCCAGCTCCATGATCTGATAGCCGGACAGCTTCTGCATCATAGTTTTACCTGTCCTCGGAGTGCGGAGAGGATGATTGATCTGGATGAAATCCGAGTCCTTTCCGAGCAGGTCCAGCTGAAACTGTCTCTGGAACGGGAATATTGGAATCAGATGGTCGAAATGGTTCACCTTGTCGCTGCCGAAGACCAGTTTGTGGTATTTCAGGAGATTGTAGCCGTGTTCATAGACATTCACTTGAAGCGAGGTGTCGAACGGGTGGGCTGTGAGCTCGTTGTGATTGGAAAATGTGACTATCTCATAGCCGAATTTCTCAAGGTCGGAGTACACCTCTCCCGGCCATTTCTCGCATTCGTTCATCAGACCCTTGACCCTTGTGTGGTTGTGGAATGATGCCCGTTTCCAGCAATATGCGGAGTCCAGGTTTCTGTATGGATTGAATATGTCAGGGCCGCTGAACGGCTGTGGCTTGCGGAAATCATAAACAAGACTGACACTTGTCGCCGTAACAGCAAGCAGGGCTGACAGCAGAATGCAAGTGACAGTCTTAAGTGAAATGACAGAAATTTTTCTGATCCCCTTCATCAGAACTTGTCCATGACAGAGAATATGCGGTCGCGCACTTCCTCAACGGTTCCGACTCCGTCGATCTCATGGTACTTCCCAGCCTTTGTGTAGTACTCGATGAGAGGTTCAGTCTGATTGTGATAGGTTACTATTCTGTTGTTGATTATATCCTCGCTGGCATCATCGGCACGGCCTTCCTTCAGAGCACGTCCCTTGATGCGCTCCATGATCAGAGCGTCCGGAATCATTATTGAAACGGTCGCAGTCACCGATTCTCCAGTCTTTGCGAGAATCTCGTCAAGAGCATCTGCCTGAGGGAGGGTGCGTGGGAATCCGTCAAGAAGGAATCCGTCCACTCCTGTCACTGTCTTGAATTCACTCTCTATCATGCCTTCGACCACTTCGTCCGGAACAAGGCATCCCTTCTCTATGAGTGCCTTTGCCTGAAGTCCCAGCTCTGTGCCTGCTGCAATCTCCTTGCGCAGAAGGGCTCCTGTCGAGATGTGATGAAGATTATAGCGTTCAACCATCGCTGTGGCCTGAGTGCCTTTGCCGGCTCCCGGAGGACCGAATAGAATGTAGTATTTCATATGACTTATGTTATTCATCAAGAACATATATATCCTTATAGTTGCGGCCAAGCTCGTCATAGTCCAGTCCGAAGCCCACGATGAAATCGTTAGGGATCTCCATCGCCACGTAATCGATCTTCACGTCCTTCTTGTATGCCTCAGGTTTCAGGAGAAGCGAACATATGTAGGATTCCGACGCGCCTTTTTCCTTAAGGATTTCCTTAAGTTCCACAATCGTGTTGCCGGAATCCACGATATCTTCCACGACTATGACCCTTCTTCCTGTGATGTCAGCAGTCAGTCCCATAGCCTGCTTTACGCGGCCTGTCGTGTTTGTGCCCTCGTATGAGGTCAGCTTGATGGATATGGTCTGAAGATCGAAGTCCAGTCTCTTCATGAGCTCTCCCATGAACATGATCGAACCGTTAAGCACGCAAAGAAGCACAGGGACGTCTGTGCAGCCCTTGAAGTCAGCATTTATCTTGTCTGCCACGGTATCGATGGCTGATGCTATCTTCTCATAGGGAATAGATTTCCTGAACGTTTTGTCTTTAAGAGTTATCTTTTCCATAAGGACATTATTATAACAACTGACAAATTTAACACAAAAGGAATAAAAAAAAGAAAAACTTTCGTTGTTTTTACCTAAAAACAACAAGTGTCGTCATATCGGATTATAATTTTGCCCCGAACTGAAATTTTTGATGAAATGAGGCGGAAGATATTGCTGATTTGTGTGATGATGATGGAATTCGCTGCGGTCTCTGCTCAAGATGATGGAGGGCACGTGGCAGTGATGAGGTTCCTCGGTGGGGAATCGGAGGAGGTGGATCCCGATGAGGTGGAGCGTCTCGCCGGACTTTTCCATAATCCTATGAATCTCAATACGGCTTCCGTCAGGGAATTGACGGCGAGCGGACTGTTCAGCAGGTACCAGGTCGCTTCTCTATCTGATTATATATCCAGAAACGGTGAAGTCCTCTCTTTTATGGAGCTGTCTTCTATAGATGGTTTTCAAGAGGATTATGTCATGCGTATAAGACCTTTTGTATCTGTCCGGCAGTCGTCATCGGATTCCGGTGGGAGGGTGTGCAACGAGATCACCGCCCGCACTTCCTTGCGGTGGGCTCCTGACAATCTTCGATGGAATTATGCCACGAGGTACAGAGTGACAAAAGGCGATGCTGTCTCGGCATCGCTGTCCCTGTCGCGTTCGCTGGATGCTTCTGCACCGTACCCAGATGCCATCTGTGCGAGTGTTGAATGGAATTTCAGAAAGGCACCGGTGCGGCTTGTGTTCGGGGATTTCAATGCCCGTTTCGGGCAGGGACTCTCATTGTGGAACGGCAGTTTCCTGAACGCAAGGACCTCTCCTTCAGTTTTTATGAAACGCCCTTCCGGAGTCACCCCGTCATCGTCATTCAACGGTAACTATTCCTATACGGGAACTGCCGTGGAGACTGCCATAGGACGCTTTTCGCTGACGGCGTTTCTCGCTTTCCCCGGCTTGAAAAGCCTGCATAGGAAGCCGGAATCCTTCCGTCTGATGCCGGCAGTGAATCTGACTTATAACGGCAGATATGGACAGATAGGAGTGACTCATTTAGCTGAATTTTCCGGAATCCTTGCAGGCAGTCATGCTGCGATTCCGGTGATGAAGACTTCTGCTGATGCGGCTGCGTGTCTAAGAGGAACCGATATCTTCTGCGAAGTCTCCTATGACTGGGTGAAACGTGGACTGAGTGCTCTTGCCGGCAGTGTCGTGCCATTGGGAGAGGATGTGGATATGGCTGCTTTGATGAGGATAGTTCCGGAAGAATATTCGGCTGCATTGAGCGCGGAACTTAAGAAGGGGAAATGGCTGAGCATGAAGGATGGTGTGTCTTCCCGTCGCCTGACAGGTACCCTCACGGCGGATGTGGCTTTGTATATGGTTCCGAAGGTGGATACTCAAGACCGCAGTATGCAACTGAAGATATATTCACTATGGAAATTAGTCATTTCCGAATCTCTTTCCCTGGACTTGCGTCTGACAGAGAGAGTCAGGAGCTGGGGCAGAATGTTCAGGACAGACATACGCTCCGACTTGGACTGGTATGGAGACTTCTTTACCGCCTCCATGAGACTGAACTTCCTCAAATGTGCGGGACTTTCAGCTCTCGGATATCTCGAAGGGGGATTCAGAAAGGAAGGTCTGTCTCTCTATCTGAAGCAGGGAATGTTCCGCGTGGATGACTGGGAAGACAGGATATATGTCTATGAGCGTGATGCACCAGGGTGTTTCAATGTCCCTGCATTTTACGGAAGGGGAGTCTGGACTTCATTTGTCGCTACGTGGAAATTCTCGCGATGGGGGAAAGTCTGTTTCAGAGCATCCGGCACCGCATACCCCTTCATGAAAGAGAAAAAGCCCGGCAAGGCCGAGCTTAGACTTAAGTTTGTCTTCGATTTCTAAAGTTTCGGGATCTTGATCTTCATCCCCGGCTTGATGTTGGAGCCGATTCCGTTGAAATCCATTATATTCTGAGCACTTACTCCCGGAAATTTCTTGGCAATGAGGTAGAGTGATTCACCGTCCTTTACGGTATATACCGTGTATGATGTGCCCTCAGGAATCTTGTGCCCTGATGTCTGGGTGCTCTTTACTGCAGTGCTGCTCCTGGCTGTCGTACCGCTCTCTGCGCTGGTGCTTTTTGCGACGTTTGAAGAATTGCCGGTAGAAGCAGGGACCCGTCCTCCACGGTAGATTATGAGCCTTTGTCCCACGCGTATGTTGTTGCTCTTGAGGTTGTTCCATTTCTTTATCTTGGCGACCGTAGTTCCGTGACGGCTTGCAATCCTTCCCAGATAGTCGCCGCTTTTCACCCTATATACAATCCTCTCTCCGTCGCCTCCGTCCTTTATCTTCTTGATCGTCACGGGATTGAAATATATGTCAGCCTTATGCCTGTACAGACTGTCCTCGTTGTCCAGGAAGGCGTTGGTGTATCTGAACGGTATCCTGAGGATGTATTCTCTCTCGTTTCCCGGGATGATTTCGTGCTTGTACTGAGGGTTGAGGTTCTTCAGATCTTCCAAAGGGGCTCCAGTGAGTTCGCTCACCTGCTTGAGGTGGAGCATCTTGTTGATCTGGAAGGTGTCAACGTGCTCCGGCATAGCCACTGCCACAGGCTTGATCCCATGCTCCTTGTAGTAATTCATCGTATAGAGGGCTCCCACGAACGCCGGAACGTATCCTCTTGTCTCTCTCGGAAGGTATGGCCAGATGTCCCAGAACGCCCTTTTGCCTCCGCTGCGTCTGATAGCCTTGTTAACGTTTCCTGCTCCGCAGTTGTACGAAGCTATGGCAAGATTCCAGTCGCCGAAGATTTCATAAGCATCCTGAAGATACTGTGCTGCTGCGTGTGCTGCCTTAATCGGATCCAGTCTCTCGTCCACGAACGAGTCTATGTGCAGGCCATATATCTTGGCAGTGGAATACATGAACTGCCACATACCCTTGGCTCCGACCCTTGACACGGCAAGAGGATTCATTGCTGATTCTATGACTGCCATAGCCTTGAGTTCCTCAGGCATGTCGTAGAGACTGAATATCTCTTCGAACTGCGGCATGTAGTACTCGCACAGGCCCAGAATCTTCCCGATGGTCTGAGGCATCTTCTCGGAATATTTGATGATATGGTTCTTTACGATGTCGTTGTAGGGGAGGGTAATGAATGAATTCATCCTCTTGATTCTTTCTATATACACCGAATCAGGCACGTTTGATTCGAATCTGACGGAATCCATGTCGAAATAGTCCTCCTCGCTCTGGCTCACCTTCTTCTGGACATACCAGAGGGTAAGAAGGCTGTCTGAGACTTCTGCCGTATATTCTGTCGTATCAATGGTCTCGCTGTTCTTGGCCTCGCTGTCGCTGTACAGCCTGAGCATCTCGCTGGCGATGCTGTCCGTATATCTGAGCTCTTCACGCATCTTTTCCATCTCGGCCTTGAGCGAGTCAAGTTCATGCCTGAGGCTCTGGTTGTCCTTCTGGAGCTGTGCGCGGCTCTGTGCGTGTGACGGTATGGCAATAAAAGCAGCCGCGACCGCGACTGCAATGATTCCGGATATTTTCATTATAGTATGTTTCAATTATGTTTCCTTTAAAATGTGAATCCCAGTTTAAGACCGAATGCGCTCTGATTTAAGGATGTTCCCGGAGACGAGTGGAGCGCATAGGCGTTGTCCGGAGGTATCATGGCCGGTTCTACCTTCATGCTTATGTCGTCGTTTACCTCAAAGTCGTGCATGTATGCAAACACATTGGCATCAATGACCTGAAGGAAGTAGAAAAGGGCCGTGGCTACGATGGAGTAGTCCCTGTATCTTCGGTATACGTCGCGGTACCACACGGCTGTTTCAGCAGAAATCGGGCTTTGGCTGTTCTCCATTGAGGCCTCGTTGTGTATTCTTTTGAACCTCTTGTAGTTGGTGTTGTTTGTCGTCAGAAAGTGAATCGATCCCAGAAGGCAGCCCCAGTAGATCGGCACCTTGAAAAGTTCACCATTATATATCTGTCCGAGTCCAGGCAGCAGGGCTGAATATATGGTTGCTCTTCCCGGATTCGGCTCCTTTTCGCTTTCATAGCATATGACTCCGTCAAGCAGGGAACCCCAATAGAACAACCCGGCTCCTACCAGCAGCCAGGTTCCCTTCTTTTTGGCATCTAGATCCAGCACCGGTGCTTCGAACGGATATTCAATGCCCCCGTATTTCAGTTCAAATGCCTCTTTCTCGGTGTTGAATGCATCATATGCCTTCTTCGTCTTGACATATTTATGCATGTAATATCCTCCCGTGCCGGCGAATGCTCCCATTCCGGCATAGAAGACCGGCATCTTCCAGTAGTCCTTGTTATAGTATTGGGCTGTTCCTGGCATGAATACAGAACCCGCGAACATGGTTCCTATCTTGATGGTGTGCTTGTGCGACATTCCACCTGCCCAATCCTTGAAGGAAAACAGCTTTGCAGCAGTGTCGGCAACCCCTGTCGTATCGCTAGGGTCGTTGTATGACTGCGTGAAAGCCTCTTCCTTGAACTGGGCGGATGCTTCGATGGCAAAGCCGGCCAGGCAGATCAAAAATGCGAGTATATGTCTTAGGGTCTTACTATGCATCCTGTGAATCTTGCCTTATCAGAATTTCAAATCCTCCAATGCCTTGAGGAAACGCCTTACCTCTTCGTCTGAATTGAAATGTATCGTCATCGCACCCTTTCCGTTGCTTGACCGCTTCAGACTTATGCTGTTCTCGAAGTACTTGCCGACGATTTCCAGCACCTTTACATGCTCTTCCGGAAGTTCCTGACTTTCCTTTTCCTTCGGCTTCTTAGGCTCGGAAAGAAGACGTATCTTGTCTTCAAGCTGCCTTACCGACAGGTCATCCTTGATCACCAGGTCGCAGAGATGCTCCTGAAGCAGAATGTCTTCCACTCCAAGCAGCACCTTGGCATGGCCTACGCTGAGAAGCCCCACCTTAAGGTCGTGCTGGATCTTTGCAGGAAGTTTCAGAAGACGGAGGAAGTTTGTTACGGAAGCACGCTTCTTTCCCACTCTGACAGCCATCTGCTCCTGAGTCAGGTTGCATTCCTCGATGAGTCTCTGGTAGCTCATGGCCACTTCGATAGGGTCCAGATTCTCCCTCTGGATGTTCTCGACGATCGCCATTTCAAGCATGCCCTGATCGTTGGTGTCGCGGATGTAGGCAGGAATCATGTCCATTCCGGCCTGCCTGCATGCCCTGAATCGTCGCTCTCCGCTGATGATCTGATATCTGTTGCCGTCCTTCCTGCGGACTGTGATCGGCTGGATCAGTCCAAGCGTCCTGATGGATTCAGTGAGTTCGTCAAGTGCCTCCTGGCCGAAGCTCATGCGTGGCTGGAACGGGTTAGGTTCCACCATGTCCACAGGGATGCGGAGAATGTCAGCCGTGCCCTGCTTGGGCTCGTCTGCCTTCACTACTTCCTTGTTTACATATCCGACAGGTTTCCTGATGCTGCTAAGGTCTGCATCTCCTCCGAGGAGTGCTCCCAGTCCTTTTCCTAGTCCTCTCTGCTGCTTGCTCATGATTCTTCGTTAGCTGTTCTTCTCCAAGACTTCCTTGGCGAGGTTGAGATAATTTGTCGTACCGTTGCAGATCACGTCATAGAGAATGATCGGCTTTCCATGTGACGGAGCCTCGCTGAGGCGGATGTTTCTCTGGATGATGGTCCTGAACACCATTTCTCCGAAGTGGTCTCTAAGTTCTCCGAGCACCTGATTGTGAACCTTGGTCCTTCCGTCGAACATTGTGACCACGAAACCTTCGATCGTCAGTGCAGGATTAGGACCGCTCTGGACGAGCCGGATGGTCTGAAGGAGCTTTCCAAGTCCTTCAAGGGCAAAGAATTCCGGCTGCACAGGAATCATGACCGAATCTGCGGCAGTCAGGGAATTCACAGTGATGAGACCGAGTGAAGGCGAGCAGTCGATGATTATATAGTCATATTCATCCTGAATCTCGGACAGGGCGTTTTTCAGTATCGATTCCCTGTTCTCATCCTCAAGCATCTCTATCTCCGCACCCACGAGGTTTATGTGGGACGGAATCATATGAAGATTGGCTATTTCGGTTTGTATCAAGGTGTTCCTGATATCGATCTTTCCGATCATGACTTCGTACAGCGTCCTCTTCTGGTCATCTTCCGGCGAGAAGTTAAGACCTGAGGTGGTGTTTGCCTGCGGATCGGCATCGATGATCAGCACCTTCTTCTCCAGCACAGCCAGCGAAGCGGCAAGGTTGATTGCGGTCGTGGTCTTGCCGACTCCACCTTTCTGATTTGCTATTGCTATTACTTTACCCATGTCAGTTTTCATTAGGACATAATCTCCGCAAAATTACAAAAAAGATTTCATTACTTTTCTTTATTTACTACTTTTGTTGATAAATTCTACAGACAGGTCATGAGCAATACTACAGACAAATGGCTGGCAGTGGTCAATGTGTTCGCCGCCTCCAGGAAAGCAGGATCGATATGGAAGAAGGCTGCGGTGAAGCTGGAACAGGCCGGAATAGACTATAAGGCACGATTCACAGGCGGAGAGTATAATGCCACGGAATTGAGCCGCATTGCTGCTTCAAAAGGGTACAGGAGATTCATAGCCGTAGGAGGTGACGGTACGATACATGATGTTCTTAACGGAATTGCAGAGTATGTGTATTCTGCTGATGATGAATCGGTAAGATTCTCTGATTTCACTATGGCCGTCATTCCTGTAGGCTCAGGAAATGACTGGGTCAAGTCGGCTGGCGTAGCCCGTGATGTCGCATCTGCTGTCGATCAGATTGTCGCCGGCAAGGTCGGACGTCAGGATGTGGTGAGGGTGAGTGTCTATGACCCTGATGATGCAGACTTGAATAAGATTGTGGCTGAATCCTATATGGCAAACATCGGCGGAATCGGACTTGATGCCCGCGTCTGCGAGATAGTCAACCGCAAGAAGGAACGTGGATTCAGAGGCAAGAAGCTGTATGTCAGTGCATTGTTGTACTGCATAAAGCACAGGGTGCCGGTGCATGCACGTGTGATCTGTGACGGGAACGAGGTGTTCAGGGGCAAATATCTTTCGATGGCCTTCGGAATCGGCCGCTACTCTGGAGGTGGCATGAGACAGACCTCTCTCGCTGTCATGGATGACGGACTGCTGGATGTCACTGTCATTCCGGACATATCGTTGCTGACGATAGCCAAGGAGGTTCCCCGGCTCTTTACAGGTACCTTCCATAAGGTCAGTGTCCTGACCCAGGCCCGTTGCCGTTCAGTGGTGATTCTGCCGGACAGCGGATCGGATGCAGAGCCCGTGGAGGTGGACGGAGAAGTCATAGGACGTGCTCCTGTAAGGATGGATGTCCTTGAAGATCAGCTTAATATAATCGTGGGCTGAGGTTAGCTAGGATCGACGTTCAGGACTATGTGTCCTTCATACTTGCAGGCTTTTTCAAATTCCTTGACTGAATTCCATATTCCGCTTTTGGCGCTTCTGAGGTTTCTGTCCTTTCGCAGACTTATCCTCAGACAACGTATGTGCTGGTCGGCAATCCTGCTCACGGATGGTTCATATGGACCGGTTATTTGTCCATAGCCAGTTTCCATGAGCGCTTCAGCAAGCTTTTCTGCCATTCTGCCGGCTCTTTTCCCGTTGGCATCCCTGATGGTGATTTCAATTATTCTGGCATAAGGAGGGAATATGAAATCCTTGCGCTCCTGCATCAGGAAGCCTGTGTAGTCCTGATTTTTGCCACTCGTAAGGCTTTTATATACAGGGTGTTCCGGCTGGGAAGTCTGGATGATGAAGATTCCTCTGCCACCTCTTCTCCCGCATCGTCCCCTGAACTGCTCCAGGAGTTGTGCGGCCTTTTCGTCAGCTCTGAAGTCCTGCATTCCAAGAAGAGAGTCAGCCGCAATCACAGCCACAACGCTCACTCCGCTGAAGTCAAATCCCTTCGTGACCATCTGAGTGCCGACCAGTATGTCGATCTCTCCCTTTGCGAAATCCTTTATGACCCGGGATTCATAGGTCTTGTTCTGTGCCGTGTCGCTGTCCAGACGGGCTACGCGGGCATCCGGCATAAACTGCTGTATTTCCTCCTCGATCTTCTGCGTCCCGGCTCCCAGCTGTTTCAGCTTTCCTCCGCAGCTGCTGCATGATTGAATGTATGCCTTCTTGAAACCGCAGTAATGGCATACCATGATTCCAGAGGACTGAGGTCCCGTCTGACCGGCATGCAGGCTAAGACTCACATTGCAGTGGGGACACTTCGCTATTTCTCCGCAGGATTCGCACTGAAGCACAGGAGACCATGCTCTGCGCGAGCGGAGTATCATGACCTGTCCGCCGTTCCGCACCGCCTCCTCGATTCTGGAAAGGAGCTTTCGGGAGAAGTTTCCGACCATTCCGTTCTTCCGCCTTTCCGCCCTGGTGTCGACTATCTCGACCTCGATGTCCTGGGAGCCGTGATATCTTTCTTTGAGACTGACCAGTTCGTGCCGTCCGAACTGGCAGTTGTACAGTTCCTCCAGCGAAGGAGTCGCTGACCCTAGCAATGTCCTGCATGCTTTCCCGCTGATTCTTGTGTGAATTGCAGAAAGCATGAGGGCCGCATCCCTTCCGTTATATCTGGGAGCAGGGGAGTCCTGCTTGTATGACGAGTCGTGCTCTTCGTCTATTATTATAAGTCCAAGGTCGTGATGGGGAAGGAACAGGGACGAACGGGTTCCGAGGACTATGTATCCGTGCGATGATCCTCCGTTGCCTTCGTGCATCAGATCTTGCTTGCCTGCAGCCTCCCGGATTCTTTTATCTGTGGATTTTCTGCAGATGGCCGACTCTCTGATTCTTTCAGCAGTGCTCCTTCTGCTGACTGCCGACTCTCCGGAATGGAAGACCAGGAGAGTCTCGGCAAAGTGCTCCCTGAGGCGTTCCTCAAGCTGCCTGCTCAGAGCGATCTCCGGCACAAGGTAAAGCACGTTCCGCCCCTGTCTGAGCGTGTCCTTGGCCAGTTTGATGTATATTTCCGTCTTTCCTGAGCCGGTGACCCCATGCAGCAGGACTGGCTTGCCTGCTTCGAATCCTTTCCGAATGTCGTCGTATGCCTTTGTCTGAGCCGGGCTGAGTTCCGGATCCGAGCTTATGTCCCATAGATGCCCTTCCTGGCCATCACACCTCCCTTCGTATCCTGCCTGTGTCTCGGGTTTTCCTGTCAGCATTCCGGCTTTTCCTCTCATCTGCACGAGGCTGTTTCGTTCAGCCTCTTCAAGAGCACGAACTGCCATGTCCAGATCTCCCGAAATCTTCTTGAAATCCGCCGCATGCTTTTCCCCCGCCTTAGTGCCAGCCTTGGACCTGTCCAGAAGCTCCTGCTTTTTCTTCAACCTCTCCTCGATCTTCCTGACTTTAGCCCGCATTGCATCCAGAAGCTTTTCCCGCCGCTGGGCAACCTTTTGTTCCGCAGCTGCCCTCGCTTCTTCAAGACTGACCTTCATGGCCGGATACGCCGCCTTATAGACCTCACCCACCGTGCAGAGATAGTATCCGGCAATCTCTCTCCAGAATGCAATCTCCTCAGGTAGAATCCTTTCAAGGCCATGCTCGATAGAAATGATATCCTGAATCCTGCCAGGATCGATCTCTGGCTGTATATCCGTTCCGCTAACCACCCCCACATATTCATGGAAAGCAAACTTCACCCTCACCCTGTCTCCCACCTGCGCCTGTGCAGACATATAGCAAGGCTCCCACTCAAGCTTGAGCGGAAGAATCACAGATATATAACGTTTCCTCTCCATCGGACCGCGAAGTTATAAAAAAACGTCTGCTTATACCATACCTGCCAGCTCAATTAGAAAAAAGTCTGATTTTTTTTGAATATAAATTTGCAGATTAAGAAAAAATGTCTACCTTTGCAATCCCAATCGAAAGATAGGGCAGTTCTGAAGAAAAAATTGGTGCCATAGCTCAGTTGGTAGAGCAAAGGACTGAAAATCCTTGTGTCCCTGGTTCGATTCCCGGTGGCACCACAA
>JAEIGA010007285.1_pt1 | contig 16815 bp, 10 predicted proteins | sample 9270691 | NCBI WGS metagenome assembly JAEIGA01 (sample SAMN17057246, study PRJNA624740) | gut metagenome | biome: biome; isolation source: fecal sample | host: Bos grunniens | place: China: Xizang | collected 2019
GGCTCAACCTCAGGCTCAACCTCAGGCTCGGGCTCCTCCTCGTCGAAGATTATTTCGACCTCGACCTCCTTCTCGGTCAACTCCTCCTGCTCGTCCGACACCTCGTTTGCCACAACACCACACAATGGCATCTGCGGCTCGGCAGTGCAAGTCTCATTCGAGTCAAAACGAACGGCCGAATAGGCTTCACGCAACTCATTGAGCACCATATCTTTCTCGATTGCAGAGAGGGCACTCACCTCCTCTACGCTATCCAAAATCTGCAACACGCGTTGCAATCTCTTCTTCAATTCCATAGCTATACTATTACTTTAACATACAAAGGTACAAAAAATATTTTAACTCAACAATCCTACCTATCAACTTTTTTCACTATATTTGCCACGACATAAGGGGTGCTGAAAAAAGTGAGTAGTGAGTAGTGAGTAGTGAAAATAATTCTCAATCCACAATACTCAATTCTCGACTCTCAATTTTTAAGGCTGAGATTATACCCATAGAACCGAAACGGATAATGCCGGAACGGGAGAGTGTAATTTTACATACGACCCCTTTTCTAACTACTTATTATTAAAAATTAAATGGTTATGAAAAGGATTTTTTCTTTTTTAATGGCAGCACTATGCGCTGCACACGGAGCTACGGCACAAGAGGCCGACTCTGTCTCGATGTTTCAAGAGATTCAGAAAGTTGAAGTAACGGCCATTCGCGCCAAAAAGGGTACGCCCATCGCCTACTCGAACCTCTCGCGCGAGGAGATTGAGGAGCGCAACTATGGCGAGGATATCCCTTCGCTATTGGCCAATCTGCCATCGGTAGTCATCTCGTCGGAGAGTGGCACGGGCATCGGCTCGACCTCGTTCCGTGTGCGCGGAACAGACCCAACACGCATCAACGTTACGCTCAACGGAGTGCCGATGAATGATGCCGAAACCCACTCGGTATATTGGTACGACACCCCCGATTTGGTATCGTCACTCGGCTCGGTGCAGCTACAACGCGGAGTGGGAACTTCCACCGCAGGTACGGGAGCCTTCGGAGCCTCGCTCAATATGACCTCTGCACCTTCGGCATCGAACTTCTCCGGTCGCGCATCGCTCTCCTACGGCTCGTTCAACACCGCAAAGCAGGAGATTGCCCTCTCATCGGGACTTCTTGGCGGACATTGGGCTATTGACGGGCGCCTGTCGCACCTCGCGTCCGATGGTTACGTCGAGCGCGCATCGAGCAACCTCTCATCCTATATGCTTCAAGCCGGCTACTACAAAGGGCGTACAAGCGTGAAGCTCCTCTCGTTTGGTGGCGTGGCGAAGGTCTACCTCGCCTACACGGGTTTGAGCGCAGAGCAGATGGCCGAGAATCGTCGCTACAACCCTGAGGGTGAAATCATTATCAACGACAAGGTTGTAGGCTTCTTCGATGACCACACCGACAACTACACGCAGATAAACAACCAGCTCGTTCTGAACCACACATTCAACGACAAGTGGCACATATCGGCCACCGCCCACTACACCTACGGCAACGGCTACTACCGCAACTACAAGAACGATCAGAAGTTGAAAAAGTATGGTCTTGCACCTATCGAGGTGGGAGGCGCATTGGTTGAGCGCACAAACCTCCTCCGCAAAAAGACAATGGGCAACAACTTCGGAGGTGTTGTAGGCTCGGCAACATACACCGCAAAGCGTCTGTCGCTCGCTATGGGACTGTCGGCTTCGCTCTACGACGGAGTTCACTATGGCGAGGTTGCGGGCTTGACCGAAGCCCCCGAATTCCCGACTACGGAGTACTATCGCAACTACACGACCAAGTGGGACGCTTCGTGCTTCGCAAAGGTTGATTGGCTGATAGCCAAAGGGTTAAACCTCTATGCTGATGTGCAGTACCGCCATATCACGCACATCATAGCCGGTGTAAACGACAACTTCGACGATACAACGGGTGCTATGCAACGACTCGACATCAACCGACGCTACAACTTCTTCAACCCCAAGCTCGGCGTGCACTACACCTTCGCAAAGAGCCATTCGATATACGCTTCGGCAGCCGTAGGACAGAAGGAGCCTACGCGCAACAACTTTACCGACATCCGCAAGGGCGAGTATCCGCGTGCGGAGAAGATGCTCGACATCGAGGCAGGCTACGCCCTCCGCACCAAGCGAATCGACCTCTCGCTCAACCTCTACTATATGTTGTATCGCGACCAGCTTGTACAGACGGGAGAGCTCTCCGATACGGGCGAATTGCTCTCGCGCAATGTAGCCAATTCGTACCGCCGAGGTATCGAGGTGTCGTTGTCGGCCATAGCAACAAAGTGGCTCACGGTGGGCGGAAATGCCACCCTCAGCCAAAACCACATATTGGACTACACCGACTATATCGACGATGTGGCCTTCTATCGCGGTCGTACAACCATAGCCTACTCCCCTGCCGTCATAGCGGGACTATTTATCGATGCACACACGCACGGATTTGCTGCACGCCTCTCGACACGCTACGTGAGCAAGCAGTACTTGACAAATGGCGAGTACGAGGATTTGACGCTACCTCGTTACTGCGTGAGCGACCTCGACCTCAGCTACACGCTCCGCACCAAGCGCGTAGAGAAGGTACGCTTTGGCGTGAAGATAGGCAACCTTTTCAACGCCAAATATTGCGCGAGTGGCTACGGAGGCTCGTGGTTGGAGGGTGCAACTCTTGCCGACCGCAAATCGTGGGCTTGCTACTTCCCACAGGCAACCATCTCGGCTCTCGCAAACGTCACCGTATGGTTTTAATGATTTATCACTTTTATCACTTTTATCACTTTTATCATTTATTTACACCCCCTGTAAATATGATAAAAATGATAAATTGATAAATTGATAAACAACATTAAAAGAACTATGGATATAAAACTTATATTACAGATTGCTGGTGTAGTGCTCGGACTCTTGTACCTATGGTTGGAGTACCGAGCAAACACCTGGTTATGGATAGTAGGTATGTTGATGCCGTGTGTGCATAGCATACTCTACTATAAGTCGGGTTTGTATGCCGACTTTGCTATGCAGTGCTACTATATCGTAGCAGGATTATACGGCTTAACAGCCTGGATTGTAGGGCATAAGCGTAAAGCGAATGGATTACGCATTGCCCATACACCACTACGCCTTATAGCTCCGTTGGTGGTCGTATATGGCGTACTACATATAATTATATATTATATATTGGTACGCTTTACCGATAGCACAGTGCCGTTCTGGGACTCTATGACTACGGCAATGTCTATGGTAGCGATGTGGATGCTTGCGCGTAAGTACGTGGAGCAATGGCTCGTATGGTGCGTGGTCGATGCCATAACCGTAGGGTTATATCTCTATAAGGGTATACCCCTTACAGCATCGCTCTATGCACTCTACACAGCCCTTGCCATTGCGGGCTATCTCCGCTGGCGCAAAGCCGTCGCAAAGGCTTAATGGATTTATCAATTTATCATATTTATCATTTTTATCATATTTACAGGGGGTGTAAATGTGATAAATGATAAAAGTGATAAAAGTGATAAAAATGATAAAAGTGATAAAAAAGCGCGGGGGCTATTCGGTAGTGGGAACTCCGAGCGTGGTCACGGCGCAGACAATAATAGGATTAGATAGGATTGCGCTTTAGCTTTGTTCTTTGCTACCTTCTGCAGATATCGCGGTAATCGCAGTATTGGCAAGCCCCTTCGTCGCTACACTGACGGAATGGAGTCTTGCGGTCGAACATCTCGCGCAGGGTAAGGCGGAGTTGCTCCTCGAACTCGGCTGCAACCTCCGAGTAGGCCTCTATCGTGTGGCTCTTGCGCTCCACCGTCTCGACAAAGCGCGGCGAATAGTCGTCGCGCACCATCGAGCCTACATAGTAGAGTTCGGGGCGTACATCACGACCTCGCTCATAGGAGAGCATCATCGAGTAGAGCAGTGTATTGATTATGTTGGACTCACGGTTGGTAGCAATAGGCTCACCGTGGAACAACGCATTGATACCATTGTAGTTAAGGCGCGGTTTGCCCGTCTTGTAGTCGATGACACGCAACATTCCGTTGTTGAGCGAATCGATACGGTCGGCACGACCTCCCAATCGCACATCGAACGCCTCGCCCGACACCTCTATACGGATAGGCATCTGCACCTTGCTCTCGGTTTCGGCAACCACAAAATCGTGGTTACGTATATCGTAATTCAGGAGGTTAGCACCGAGGTACTCGCGCACTATATTGCGGATTATAAGCAACTCGCCTCCGAGCTGAGGCAGAGGCTCGCCCTCGCGACCGAAATAGACCTTGGCAATAGCGGCATCCACACATCGCTCCACCTCGCCGCGTTCGCGCAGTTCGGTCAGGCGCAAATTGGGCTCGGCATCGCCTTTAATCTGCGAATACAACATATCGGCCGCCTCGTGGAAGATATTTCCGAAGGTCATATTATCCACCGTCTCCTCCAATTCGTCCTCCGGACGCAACAACTCTACAACATTGAAGTAGAAGCGCAACGGGCACTTGACATAGGTCGAAAATGCCGTAGGAGAGAGGGCCTTATCGCGTGTAAAACGGAGCAGTTTGTCGAATACGGCATCGCTCTTCTCCACCTCAATCACATCGCTCTCCGACAACGACACCTCGACACCCACATTCGAGTAGGTGATATCGAAATCGGTTTCGTACTCCAACTGTCTGATATATCGGCTCGGCTCGCCCGTACCCTTCTCATCGGCAGCCGACGAGTAGAGCATATAGAGGCTCTCGGCCCGCTCAATCAAACGATAGAAGTAATAGGCATAAACACCCTCGTGATGCTCGGCAGTAGGAATCTCGAATCCGTAACGCAAACCATACGGCAGGAAGGACCTATCATTGGACTTATTGCCGGGGAAGTTATCGTCGGTCATCGAGAGAATAATCACATTCTTAAAGTCGATATTTCGAGTTTCGAGAATACCCATAATCTGCAACCCCTGCAACGGCTCGCCCGTGAATGGCACCCTCTCGGCCTGTAAATGGCGGCGTACGAGGGAGTGATATATCGCATCCGAAATCTCTACATCGCACTGCTCGGCCACATTTCTGAGTTTGTGCAGCGAGTCGGATGTGAGGGCAAGAAACTCCGAACTGTACGCACTCTCATCCCCACCTCTACTCTCGGCCGAAACACTATCCAAGACCTCCAAAAGGTAGTCCGACTGCTCCTGCCAACTATCGGCCTTGCGGAATATCAACTGCAAGAGAGGAGTCGTCGCTACCATATGCAGCGGCACCTGGAAGAGTCGCTGTTTCACGATTTCGCTCCTTAAATCTGCAAACTGCGATGTGGAGGTGGTCGCAATATATGGATGCGCCAACAACCCCTCAACATCGACATAATAGAATGTCGCCTGACCCGATGCATCGCGACGTGCGTGCTTCTGCAACTCCAAGAGTCGCTCCACAAACGAGTATGCCAACGTGTTACGCAGAGGGTAACCCATCGTAACATTGATTAGCGGCCGTTCCGTCACCTTGCCGTCACACTCCGTACGCTCAACCTTGAACTTCTCAGGCAGCGCATAGAGAAGCGGCATCAGCAGATTCTCATCCGTCAGCACCACGGCAGTATCTTTATTGAGCACTCCGCCATTGCGCGAGGCTATATCCTCCAATATATCAACGACACATTGGCATTGTGCCACATTCGACGATGTAGAGAGAACATTCACGCTGCGTATATTGCGAAGGTTGTCGTTCGACACACCCTCTTCGGCACCAAACAGAGATATATTTTCGCGAATGAAGAGTCCCGCCTCCTGGAACTTATTCTCGGTAAAGTAGTTGTCGTAATCCCAATAGAACTCCACCCGATGCTCATTTTGCAGCGCTTTCAGCACACTCTTTTCGCACTTGGACAAGGCGTTAAAGCCGATGCAGACAAACCTCTCATCACCACCCAACGATGCGCCATTACTCGTCAGACGCTCTACGGCTTGACGGTATATCATACCTGTATAGCCGACACCCAACTCGAACAGTCGCGCACGAAAATCATCGTATATAGCGCCAAGAGAGCGCCATACGGTGAGAAACTTACTCTTTGCGGGCGAGGACTCCTTATCTCCCGATATAGTGCGCCAAAAGCGATTTATCATCGCCAGCTGCTCCTCGGTGAGATAGCTCATATCCGCCTCCAACTCCTTCAAGTCGCGGATATTGGCGAATAGCTGCGAGGCATCGACCATATACTTGTCGACCATATCGAAGTCGGCAAGCAAGAGTTCGCCCCAATGATAGAACTCGTCTATGGTCTCTTTGTGATATTGCGAATAGACCTTGTACAACTCCGCCACAAGGCGCAATTTATCGACCTTACGCAGACCCGACAACTGCACCATCAAATCATCTATCGAGATGTAGTTTGGCTCCCAGAGTGGGCGGACGGCTATCTTCGACAGAGCCTCCGCAAAGAACAACCTTGCTCGTTTGGATGGTAAAACAAGGGTGAGCGACGACATATCGTCCCCATATTTCTCGTAGAGTCGCAGCGCAACCTCTTCAATAAAAGTAGCCATATCCGAAGAGTCACTAATTTAGATTCACCACTTCGCCATTGAGTGCCGACTTATGCTTTCGCAAGATGCGCGGAGTGCCATAGTACAACAACCTCGAATTTGCGAGCACCTTTGCTTCGAGACGCTCCTTGATGGATAGTCTCACCTCCGCAGACTTCGAGCACTCTACCGTAGCCGACACCGTCGCGAGTCTACTGCAATTCACCTTTGCGGATGCCACCTTCATAGTGACATATTTGGCAGAGCCTTCAAGCGTCAATCGGCTGTCAGACACACATTTAATTGCCGCGTCAAGCACCTTCACCTTCAATAGTGCAGTGGCACCGCCCGACACATTCACATCCAACAGTACACTCTCAATCGCATCCTCGAAAGCCACTCTGGCGTGCTTCACATCTACCGCCTGCAAATCTCTGTAATAGATGATGACATCGGTCACGGTCAAACGCTTGGGATCTCTCTTTTCGGAGATAATGAGCATACCGCCTCTATCGACTCTGAATCTGAAATTTGTCGTTTCGTCGCCCTTCGTATCGTAGACTATTCGGGTATCCTCATTGTCCGACGCCTGTTTGAAAACAACATTGGCCGCAGCATCAATCTTCACACTTCGGAATGATACTGCCCAGCCTGCATCTTGCGAGGATGCAATTCTACCATTCGCATCTGCCGAGCCCCTCTTGGCTCCACCTTGCGCCGATGCCGCAATCGCCACCGCAACAAACAGTATAGTCGCTATAAGACGTTTCATAAACTCTTTCTCCCTATTTAGGTATGCAAGATACAACTTTTTCGTCGAACAGCCAATTTTTTCATCTTTAATTCGTAACTTTACAAAAATTTTACGCAATGGCATCTTCCGCAGATAAAAGCAGGGCTATGATTGTGCCGGCAAGTGCCGGTTCGGGCAAGACCTTTCGAATAGCACACGAGTATATTTACGATGTACTTCGCAACCGCTATAACGACAAAGGCGAGCCCTATTTCGACCATTCGTTCTACAAACGCATACTCGCCGTAACCTTCACAAACAAGGCTACCGAGGAGATGAAATCGCGCATTCTCAAAGAGATTCATATCCTCGCTTCGGGTGCTCCGAGCGACCACCTCAAAGACCTTATGCACGAAACCTCGCTCGACGAAGCCACTCTTCGCAAGCGTGCCAAGATTGTGCGCTCTTTGATACTGCACGACTATTCACACTTTACGGTATTAACAAACGACACCTTCTTTCAGCGCATTCTGCGAGCATTCGTGCGAGAGTTGGATATAGATATGAACTTCTCGACAGAGCTGGATACTGCACCCGTATTGGCCAAGAGCATCGACGCACTGATTGAGAACATCACCACCAACGCCGAACTTCGCAAGTGGTTGGAGGAGCTCACCTCCGAGCGCATCAGCGACGGCGAGCGCTGGGACATACGAAGTGCCATAACCTCGCTTACGGGAGAGCTCTTCAAAGAGTCGACCAAAGAGATCATCGCCAAGAGCAAGGACAAAAAGAGCCTTAAAAAGAGCATACACGACTTTTCGTCAGTCGTAGACAAAAGGCGCAAAGAGTTCAAGTCTATGGGTGCCAAGGCACTCGAAATGATCTTCTCGCGAGGCTACTCGCACGATAATTTCAAGTTGAAGTTCACAAAGATATTCGAAAAGGTTGCATCCGGAACACTCGACAAGATAAGCGATGCGACATTGCGACACCTCACCGACTCGCCCGAAGAGTGGTTCAACAAGAACAAGTCGACACCCGATTTGCTTGCGCTTGCACAAGAGTTGCAGGGAGTTTTTGTCGAGATCTACAACAACTTCCTCGACCTCCGCACGCTCGAAAATACGGAGCGTATACTATCGCGCAACTACCGAGGCTTTGCCCTCCTTGGCGACATCCAAAAGAGTGTCGAGGATGTTTGCCGCAAAGATAATTCGATGCTGCTATCCGACACCAAACACGCCATTGCAGGCTTCATATCGGAGTCGGAGGCCCCATTCATCTACGAGAAGGTGGGCAACTACTTCGACAAATTTATGATTGACGAGTTCCAGGACACGTCGGCCAAAGAGTGGCAAAACTTCTTGCCACTGTTGCGCAACGCAATGTCGCAATCGACCGAAAATTCGGTCCTAATCGTAGGCGACGTCAAGCAGTCCATCTATCGTTGGCGAGGCGGAGATTGGCGCATCCTTGGCGGTGGCATTCAGCGCGATTTGACCGACTGCAAGAGCGTTCCGTTGGAGAATAATTGGCGCAGCCTTCCCAATATCGTCGAGTTCAACAACTCGCTCTTCTCGAATATCATCGAGAGGGAGAACACCCACCTGAATCAGCGTCTTGATGAAGCTGCACGAGCCAACAGAATATCGGCAGAGTGCAGGTCGGAACTATACGACACTCTCCGCCGAGCCTACTCTCACCACGCACAAGTACCGCGTAGAAAGCATACAGGCAACGGATATATCTCCATCACTGCACCGGTTGACGGACGAGAGAACAGCTGTTCGGCCCACTGCGACAAGCTCGAAATGCCTCTTTATATCAAACGTATCAAGGATGTATTGGAGCGCGGTTTCCTTCCTCGCGATATAACGATTCTGGTACGCAAGAAGAGCGAAGGAATGGAGATTGCCGAAGAGTTGCTATCCTATCGCAACAAATTCCCGAAGGAGCTTTGGTTCGAGATAACCACCGAAGAGGCTTTAAGGCTCACCGCCTCGCCTGCCATTCAGTTGATAATAGCCATAATGCGTCTTGCCATCAATCGCAACGACGTCTCCTCGCTTGTCCTATACAACCATCTGCACAACAACGACAATTTCGGAGCAAAGTTGAGCGACGAGGAGAATCAATTCCTCAACTCGATTCGCATGATGTCACCCGAAGAGGCCTTCGAGCACATTGCAATCCGATACGCCGCCGACTTGGAGGGCGAAACGGCTTACCTGCTGACACTGCACGAGCATATTGTCCGTTTCTCGGCCGGCAAGGTTGCCGATCTGTCGCTCTTCGACAAATGGTGGAGAGAGAAGGGCGAGGGTCTTTCTGTGCGAGTTGAACGCAGCAATCGCGCACTCGAAATTCTCACCATACACAAAGCAAAAGGCTTGGAGAATAAGGTCATCTTCATTCCGCGATGTTCGTGGTCGATGGAGCCGCTCGCATCGGGAGGCTACATCTCGAATATTGTTTGGGCCAAGGCTGCACCAAACGATGCATTGGCCGACATTGGCGAGTTCCCTATCTCGTTCAACAACTCGGTGGGCGAATCGCTTTTTGCCGACGGATACTTCCGCGAAACAATATACACGTGTGTAGATGCCCTGAATATGCTCTATGTCGCAACAACTCGCGCAAAGGAGCAGCTACACATCTTCCTGCCCAACAAGCGAAAAGGCAACGACATAGGCACACTGCTTATGGAGCTATACGGCGACAAGATGCAACCGATAGATACGCTCGAAGAGTTTATTCACTATGACGTCGGCACATTCAACAGTCCCGAACCCGAAAAGAACTACAACGAGAAGAACCCTGTAAAGAGTTCGGTTTTGGGAGGTCATCACGCATCGCCCGTATCGGTAAAACTTCGCACATCCGTATCGCGCTATTTTGCCGACGAGGAGAACGAACTTTCGCCACGAAGTATGGGTATCAAGCTGCACCGTCTGTTCGAGAATGCATCCTCTCGCGAGGAGATTTTCGCCACACTCACGGAGATGGTTGACAATGGCGAACTGAGCAAGAGCGAAGAGGTTGCACTCAAAGATAAAATAGAGAATACACTCAACCGGACGATAGCCGGCGAGTGGTTTGATGGCAGCTGGCAGCAGCTCTATCGCGAACGAAACATCATCCGCCCGAACAACAGTTCGAAGCGCCCCGACCGTGTTATGACTCGCGACAACGAGGCCGTAGTTGTAGACTACAAGTTCGGCGAGGAGAACCCATCCTATGCACGCCAAATTCAAGCCTATATGAAGGAGCTGTACGATATGGGATATACCACCGTCAAAGGCTATATTTGGTACGTTCCAACAGGAAATATTGTTCAAATTGAGATATAAAGGTTGATTTTTAACTATTTAATATTACCTTTGTAGAATGAAATCGGAGATCATACGCATCATACCAAGGCAGTATCGCGCCAAAGGCATAGCCGTTGCTATCACAATATTTTTACGTGCTCTGCTCAATTTTGTAGGATTGGCGGCGCTACTTCCCGTGCTGTATATGATTCTCGACGCAGAGAGCATCCACTCAAACGAAATCTTAGACTCGATATACAAGTCGCTTGGTTTTGGTTCCGACCATCACTTCATAATTGCCACAGCAATCGCCGTAGTGTTCTTTATTGTAGCCAAGAGCGTGATAAACGTACTGCTCTATCGCGTAGAGCGCGACTACACCTATTCGCTCTATCGTCACCTTTCGCGCCGCCTATTTGTAGGCTATTTCAAGCGCGGACTACAATTCATAAAGGGTGAGAATTCGGCCATTCTCTCGCGCAATGTCAATGTTGTTTGCTACACCTTCATAATGGGCATACTTCGCCCTTTGGCAACCCTTGCAAGCGAGATTCTGCTCCTTCTGATGATAGTGGTGTCAATCGCCATCTACTCGCCTCTTGGAGCCCTACTTGCCATTGCCGTATTCGCAGCGGTAGCTCTACTCTACTTTGTATTGATGCGTCACAGACTCGACCGCTACGGCAACATCGAGAATGAGGCTCAACGTCGCAAATATCGCGATGTCACCGAGACTTTCAGAGGATTTGCCGACATCGAGATAAACAACGCCTTCGCGCACCAGCTCGCACGCTTCGACAACGAGATAGAGACCATCATAAAAGTCGGTAGCAAGAATGCAACAATCTCGACTCTTCCGCAGAATCTGACCGAGATTGGCTTGGCTATGGGTATGTCTACCCTTCTCGCCCTTGGCACAATTCTCAATTCGGGCGATATGAAGATGCTCTTCGGAGTCTTTGCCGTAGCCGGCTTCCGCCTATTGCCTTCGGCCCGCAACATAATGAATGCGTGGAGTGCTCTGCGCTACAATCGCTACACAATCGACATCCTTGGCAACACCGCCATATCGGACGATACAATCACAGAGAAAGAGGAGAAGGAGTCGCTTCCATTTTCCGATGCTATCGAGGTGCGAAATCTGTCGTTCCGTTTCGAGAATGGCCAGAGCGACACCCTGCACAATCTCTCACTCACCATACACAAAGGCGAAAAGTTGGGTATCAACGGAGAGTCGGGAGTTGGAAAGACTACCCTACTCAACATACTTCTCGGCCTCTACAAGCCTACCGAGGGAGGAATATATGTAGATGGCAAGCCTCTCAACGATAAGCTCTATCGCAAGTGGCAAAACAGCATCGGATATGTGTCGCAGAACACCTTTTTGGCAGATAGCACCATTTTGGCAAATATAGCATTTGGGGCCAAGACGGAGGATATCGATATGGAGCGTATAGAAGCGGTCGTAAAAGCTGCGTCGCTATCGGAGTTCGTATCATCTCTGCCAAATGGCATTCACACCCGCATAGGCGAGTGTGGCGCACTGCTTTCGGGAGGTCAGCGACAACGTATCGGCATTGCCCGCGCGCTTTACAAGCAGGCCGATATACTCTTTTTCGACGAGGCTACATCCTCGCTCGACAACGCCACAGAGCAGAGTATCAATCGCGCCATCGAAACCCTATCTTCGACCAACAAGAACCTCACCATAGTCGTTGTAGCGCACCGCGACAGTTCGCTCGACTATTGTGACCGCATCATAACACTCGAAAAAACAGAAAAATAGATATGGATTATCGCATAGCAGATTTTATACTTCGCACCGAAGGTCCACACAGCGACATTGCAGCGTGCGGTTTACACGGTTTTAAACCCTTCGAAGTTGAAAACTGTACAACCGAACCGACAATGGTGCTTCAAATGAATGCTCCGATTGACGACACGACTCACCCTGCAACCAAGGTTATTCACGCCTTCGATTTCGAGCAGAACTACGCCTCTGGCGAGTTGGCACGCTATGCAACGGGGTATCGTTTTTCGATGACTCGCGACGACAAGCACTATATTCTAATCAAGGAGGATGGCTCAAATATCGTAGCGAGCAACCTGGGTCGTTTCGACGAGGCTGACCCATCGCTCGTACGCTTCGGCATTTGGATAATGTTCGGTATCATCATAGCTCCACTCGGAGCTATTGCCATACACTCATCCGTCATCGTCAAGGAGCATCAAGGAGTGCTCTGCCTTGGCGAGTCGGGAACAGGAAAGAGTACCCACACACGCCTTTGGCGCGAGAATATCGAGGGGGCACGCCTCCTTAACGACGATAGCCCTATCATACGGGTAGTGGATGGCCAAGTCAGGGTTTACGGCTCTCCTTGGAGCGGCAAGACACCTTGCTACGTCAACAAGAGCGTGCCGGTACGAGGATTGTTGCGTCTTTCGCAAGCACCTCACAACAAGATACGTCGACTCCCTGCCCTTATGGCAATCGGAGCCATTTTGCCGTCGTGCCCTCCTGCATTCGCATACGACAACGCATTGCAGGATTATATCTGCAACACCGTATCGGAGATTATATCACATACACCGGCATATCATTTGGAGTGTCTGCCCGATGCAGCCGCTGCCGAGCTTTCGTACTCAACCATATTTGGCAATTAAAGTATGAAGAACGCTCGCACCATAGCCAACCGTGAACTCTTCTCCATTGTACGCGACACGTTGCTCGAAGGCAACACCGTGCGTGTGGCTGTGAATGGCCAGAGTATGTTGCCTTTCTTTCGTAGTGGCTCAACAATAACGCTCCGCCCCATCCGCGAGGAGGACGTTCGCAAATACAACGTAGTTATGGCCGACGCAGGTCACGCCTATGTGGTACATCGCATCATCGATGTTGGCGAAGAGTTTGTAACCCTGCTTGGCGATGGCAACTACATCGGCACAGAGCGCGTTCCACGCGAAAAGATATATGGCGTGGTAGAGTGCTCTGCTACCCACCTCTTCCTTGCAAAGATATGGTTGTGGCTACGCCCCGTGCGACGATTTCCGCTTGCGATTTTCCGCAGAACCCTATAACAACAAAAAAGGAATGAATCTCTTCATTCCTTTTTTTGTTGCAGTGTGACTCCGACAGAGTCTATCAACACTACTTTTTCTCTTTGAGGAGGTCGCGAATCTCGGTCAAGAGCAACTCCTCCTTGGTTGGCTCTGGCTCTGGTGCAGGTGCAGGAGCGGGAGCAGGCTCCTCCTTCTTTTTGGTAAGGCTGGTCATAACCTTAACCAACAAGAATACGCAGAATGCCAAGATTGTAAAGTCTACCACCTGCTGAATAAATGCGCCATACTTCCAAGTCACAGCCGGTGTCACAACATTACCGGCCTCGACAACTGCATCTTTGAGCGTCAGGCTCAAATCTGAAAAATTAACCTTACCTACCAACATTCCGATAGGAGGCATAATGATGTCGTTTACCAACGAGGTAACAATCTTACCAAAGGCACCACCGATGATAACACCGACTGCCATATCCATAACATTACCTTTCAGAGCAAACGCCTTAAAGTCCTTCAAAAATCCCATAATCTTCTCTTTTTTGGGTTATACTTATTATTTATATATGTGCGCTATCCAACAATCATCAATACTGCATCAGTTGCAACATTGTCGCCCTCGGCTACAAGAATCTGCTGAACAGTACCCGAATAGTCGGTGTTGATAGAGTTCTCCATCTTCATAGCCTCCAATACAACAACCTCGTCACCGGCATTCACGGTGTCACCCTCCTTCACCTTCAACGAGATGATACGACCCGGAAGCGGAGCTACGACCTTATTGCCGACAACAGCCTTTGGTGCAGCAGGAGCCTCGGCTACAACAGGAGCATCTCCCAACTCGATAAGTACCGCATCGGTAGCTACATTCTCGCCAGGAAGAACCAATATCTGTTTAACATAGCCGGCAGCATCCGCAGTAATAGAGTTCTCCATCTTCATAGCCTCCAATACTGCAACCTCCTGACCTGCAGCCACTGCGTCGCCAACCTTAACCTTAAACTCGATAACCTTACCAGGAAGTGGTGCAACGATAGTGTGACCTGTGATAGGCTGAGCCTTAGGCTCCGCAGCAACAGCCTCCTCCTTTGCAGGAGCCTCGGCAGCAGCCTTAGCCTGGTACGCTTTGACCTTAACGCCTGTGAGGTATGGTTTAGCCACAAGAGGGAACAATTCGAGCAAGAGCGTCTCCTTCTCGTTCTCGGCCAATTTCACACCACCAGCCTCAGGCAACTCAGGATTTGGTTGGTGCTGATACTTCGAGATATCGTAGTTACTCTCCTCGCGTACGCCACAAATCTTGAAACGGAACTCAGGATCAATCTTCACCGGAGTCTCTCCATACTCACCCTTAACGAGGTTTACAAACTGATTATTCTTGGTTGTATACATCTCGCGACCTGCTTTCAAGTCGAGAGCGCAGTTAACAGCCTGTGCACCCACAATCTGAGATGTAGGGGTTACGAGCGGTGGAAGACCAGCCGAGAGTCGCACCTCAGGAATCAGCTCCATTGCCTTTGGCAAAATATCCTCAGCCTTCAAAGCCTGCAACTGAGCCACCATATTCGAGTACATACCGCCAGGGATCTCCGCCTCCTGAACGAGTTTGTTCGGTGCCGGGAAGCCAAAGTATGCCTCAATCTTCTGAGCCGCATCAAGCAATGTTGCAAAATCCTCCTTCTCGGCAGCCTTAACTGCACGGTCGAGCTGCTCCTCAACCTCCGCAGGGGTTGCATCAACAAGCGGATTGAATGGTTTTGGAGCCGGTTTGTCTGCACCAAACACCGAAACATTCAACTCGGTGCGAATATCCTTCAACTGCTCATTAATTCTAGCAACAGCCTCCATATTCACGCCCATATCGATACCGAGCTTCTGGCAGAAGAGGTATACCAACTCCAAAGCAGGAGCTCCGGTACCACCACCAAACCACCAGCAGTTTGTATCGACAACGTCAACACCCGCAGCAATAGCGGCGTAAACTGATGCCAAGCCATAGCCAGGAGTACAGTGAGTGTGGAAATCAACAGGAATACCGGTTGCTGCCTTCAACTTCTTAACGAGTGCGCTTACACGCTGTGGCGGAATCAAGCCCGACATATCCTTGATGGTAATCATATCGGCACCGAGCTCAGCCAGAACCTTCGCCTTCGATACAAAGTAGTCGTCGGTAAATACAAGTTCAGGATTCTTTTTGCCCAGCAACTTTTGGAAGAACGACAACTTAGGATACTTTGGATCTACTGTGTAGCAAACTGCGCAATCTGCAATGCCGCCATACTTCTTTACATATTTAATAGTCGACTTCACATTCTCAACATCGTTCAAGCAGTCGAAGATACGCATAATGCCCAAACCGCTCTCGATGGAGTTACGGCAGAATCCCTCGATAATCTCATCGGTGTATGGCGCATAACCAAAGAGGTTACGACCACGCGAAAGAGCTGTGAGCTTCGAAACATCACCCACCTCCTTCTTGATACTTTCGAGACGATACCACGGATTCTCACCAAGATAACGCATCACCGAGTCAGGCACAGCACCGCCCCACACCTCCATAGCGTAGAAGTGTGCATCCTTGTAGTAAGGCAGACAGCGCTCTACTTGCGCCTGCGTCATACGGGTTGCAAACGACGACTGTTGTCCGTCGCGCAAAGTCAAATCTCTAATTTTAAGGGTTTTAGCCATAATAATAGGTTATTTAGTGTTTTATTTTAGTTAGTTCACAATTAATCGTATTAACAAAGTTAATTATTTTTCGCATAAAACAGTACAAAAAAGAGGAAAAAGTTGCTAAAAGTGTGAATTTTCAGGCTTTATCACCCATTCGACATATTATGCTCAGCAAAAAAAAGATAAAAAAGTATAAAAAGATTTTGCAGAAACAGAAATTTGGTTTATCTTTGCACTCGCTTAAACGCAATGGCGGGATAGCTCAGCTGGTTAGAGCGCATGATTCATAATCATGAGGTCGAGAGTTCAAGTCTCTCTCCCGCTACAAGACAAACGAAAACACTGAACTTCTGTTCAGTGTTTTTTTATTATATGAGGCTTCAAACTTGTTTGAATAGCCACATATAATAAAAAAGCGCACGATGCAGTGCATCGGGTGTTTTCGTGCAGTCTTGGGCTGTTTCAGGAGATAGAGGCTCATCAAGCGAAGCGCAGATA
>JAEIGA010007286.1_pt1 | contig 16812 bp, 13 predicted proteins | sample 9270691 | NCBI WGS metagenome assembly JAEIGA01 (sample SAMN17057246, study PRJNA624740) | gut metagenome | biome: biome; isolation source: fecal sample | host: Bos grunniens | place: China: Xizang | collected 2019
GACGGCGAGGTACGTTCAAGCGCAGAAATGACATACTACACATTCCCGAAGGATGTTGCGGAAAAGGATTTCATGTTCACAGGGTGCGAACTGGAGGAATAAGCACAAATGAGATGATTATCACAGCTTCAGAAACTCGACGAAACGGCCCAGTTGCTTCGAGAATGAGAATGAATCAAGCGAAGCGTTGAAGCAGTTTGCTGAATATACGGCATACTCCTCGGAAGACATATCGACAAAAGCCTTTATATTCTTTTCCAGCGCAGAATAGTCACCGAATTCCGAAACAAGACCAAAGCCGCACTCCTCGACTATGCGGGCACCTTCACCATTGCCACTGAACAGAATCGGTATTCCGGCCGGAAGAAGATCGAAAATCTTTGAAGGGACAGCACCGTGAATTGCTGCAGCAAGCGGTATTATAGAGAGGTCATACTTCTTGAGTTCCTCATTCATCTCCTGCTTTGACACATAGCCATGATACCATATATTCTTGTCGCCCCCCTTGATATATTCCTCTATCTCAGCAGTCTGGTTTCCGCCTCCGTAAAGATGCATCTCGACACCGAGGGCTACAAAGTCTATGGACTTCAGCAACTGAAGGATTCCTTGTGCAACACCGAAAAGACCGGCATAAACCAGCTTCAGCCTGGCATTCTTACGTTTTGCTGAACCCGAACAGCATTCAACCGGTTGAAGATTACGGTAAAGGAACGTCCTCTTGCCTGGGAACATCGCCTCGACATGCTCCACAATTTCTTGCGACTGCCCCATTACCGAATATGCATTCTTGTATATATACCTCTCGAAACGGCTCAATGCCTTGAACGAAATGCTGCCCTCGCGCACAAATCCCAATTCTACCGCCGAGCCCGGCCACAGATCCGAGACATTAAGCACGACTTTCTTTCCGAACAGTTTCTTGAATATCGTTATTGCCGAAACTGATACCAGAATAGGAGGAGACTGCACTATCACACGGTCGTAACTCTTCACAAGCTTGCGCTTGAATGCAAAAGCCCACATAGAAACGGCATACGCAGTCATGGCAAGCACACGCTTGAATGGATTCTTGGAAACTGTAGCATAGGTCCAATACCTATAGACATTTATGCCATCAATCTGTTCCTTCTTTGAGAAACAGCCACGATAGCCGTCAAATATCCTGCCTTTCGGATAATTCGGAAGGCAGGTAAGTATATCAACATCGACTCCAGATGCCTTAAGCCCTTTGGCCAGATTTGTTATACGGCTAGGAGCCGCTCCCAATTCCGGCTCGTAATAGAATGAGACGATGAGAACTTTCACGTGTTATATGGTTTTTATATAATCTACAATACGTGAGCAGGCCTTTCCATCGCCGTACGGATTGAGAGCCTTGCTCATGCTGTCGTAATAGGACGAATCTTCGAGCAACATCGAAACCTCACCGACTATCAGATTATAATCAGTGCCGACAAGTTTAACTGTACCGGCAGCCAAAGCCTCCGGACGTTCTGTCGTGTCACGCATTACCAGAACCGGCTTTCCAAGCCCTGGAGCCTCCTCCTGTATTCCACCGCTATCGGTAAGAACAAAGAAACTCTTTTCCATGAGATACACGAATTCCATATACTCCAAGGGTTCGATAAAGAACATATTGCCATTATTACCCCATGCCTTTCCGGCCGACAAGGAATCCATTCCGACAAAGACCTCTTGAATCGGCTTGCGGACGTTTGGGTTAAGATGCATCGGATATACGAAATCGACATCGGGATACTTTTGTGCCAGATCCCTTATTGCAGTACACATAGATATGAAACCATCACCGAAATTCTCACGTCTGTGCCCGGTAATCAATACAAGCCTACGCTTGCCATCAAGTCTTGAGATATCGTATCCGGCCTTGAGAAGTTTGTCAACCTGCTGTACTTCCAGCCCTTTATCATTCTTTATCTTGTTGACAACCCAATGCAAAGCATCAATTACAGTATTCCCGGTTACTATTATAGAGTTGCTTGCTACATTTTCATCAAGCAGATTTCTACGGCTAAGTTCTGTAGGCGAGAAATTATACGATGCTATACGCCCTGTTATCTGCCTATTCATCTCTTCGGGCCATGGACTATAGATATTGCATGTGCGAAGCCCTGCTTCTACATGGCCAACAGGTATCTGCTGGTAAAAAGCAGCCAACGCTGCAGCCATACTTGTTGTTGTATCGCCATGCACTAGAACGATATCGGGACGCGCTTCCTTGAGCACATCACGCATTCCCACCAACACACGCGACGTAACATCATAAAGATCCTGCCCCTGCTTCATTATATTCAAGTCATAATCGGGCGCAATATCGAACAGACCAAGTACCTGGTCGAGCATCTCGCGATGCTGCCCGGTAACACATACCTGCGTCTCGAATTCTTCATGATGTTCCATAAAGCACTTTACCAACGGAGCCATTTTAATAGCCTCAGGACGCGTACCGAACACTAACAGAACCTTCTTCATGCCATTTACTTCTTAAATACACCACAAAAATCGAGCACCAACACATCGGAACGGTAATTCAATGCCGCAAACTCACGATGGTTCACCAAGAAAACGACAATATCGGCAGTTTCGTATGCTGTCTTGTAATCCGTCAGCTTGAAAACGTTATGCTCCGTTATATTCGGCTCCACAACCATCACCTTGCCGTTATTGCATGACTGCAGGACGCGCGAAGCTATGGACTTGGCAGGAGACTCGCGCAAATCATCTATATTGGGCTTGAAAGCCAGACCCATCATAGCGACAACAGGCACACGATGATTCTTGAGCTCAAATTCGAGCATGACACGACGTACCTTTTCGGCACACCACTCTGCCTTGTAATTGTTTATACCGCGTGCTTCTGAAATCAAGCGGGACTCTACCGGATAGGCCGATGATATGAAATAGGGATCAACGGCTATACAATGACCGCCGACGCCACAACCAGGCTGCAATATATTTACACGCGGATGCTTGTTGGCAAGTTCGATAAGCTCCCAAACATTTATCCCGGCCTTGTCACATATAAGCGACAGCTCATTGGCAAAGGCTATCTGCACATCACGTGAAGCATTCTCAGTAAGCTTGCACATCTCAGCGGTACGGCTGTTTGTCGTATGCAACTGCCCCTTTACAAAATGAGCATAGAACTCTTTTGCCTTCTCCGTAGAAGCCTCATCGATACCGCCAATCACACGGTCGTTATTGACAAGCTCATAAATTATATTGCCAGGCAATACACGCTCCGGGCAATATGCAATACCAATCTTGCCTCTCAGTTCGGGGCGATTAGTAAAAATCAGTTCGGCAACAGTTTCTGTAGTGCCCACAGGAGAAGTTGACTCTATAACGAAAAGGTCACCATCCTTAAGCAAAGGAAGAACCATTCTGGTTGCAGCCTCCACAAATGAGATATCAGGCTCATGATCTCCCTTGAAAGGAGTCGGCACAACTATAAAATATGCATCACACTCCTGAGGGCGTGTATATGCCTTGAAGCGGCCCGATGCTACAACTTCCCGCAACAGGTCTTCCAGCCCTTCTTCTACGATATGCAAATTTCCAGAATTAGTCTTGTCCACGACTGCTTGGTTTACATCGACGCCTACAACCTCAATGCCATGCTTGGCTGCTATTATTGCTGTAGGAAGGCCAATATACCCCAACCCCATAAAACATGCTTTCATATATATCTATGTGTTTTTATTCCTAAAACCAATATCTACAGATGCACAAAGTTACAAACTAAACATTAATATGCCATAAAAAAAACAACAAATATTAGAAACAATAAAAGATTTTTGCAGCAAACATTTATTATTGTACACTGTATTAATCATTATCAGAATGAGGCGGGACATCGAAGTTAACGAAACAGCATATGCTGTCATGGCAAGAAGATATTTGAATGAATTATTGGGAACCGCAACACAAGCAACACCTATAAGCATTTATGCCACTGGCCATTTCTTTGTGAAGCAGCCATAATAGCCGTCAAATCCCAGCCTTTCGTATCAAAAGACTGGATTTGACGGCCAATTTGTTATACGCTGTTCTTTATAGAACAAAGCAACAGTATCAACATTAACTACAAGTTTTTTTATGCAAACCGCCATTTGCGTTATACTAAATTTATCGAATGGAACGCAAACAGCAGAAAGAGCTTAATCGATTATAGAATGGCCTTTTAAACATTAAATGTCCACCCACTTTCCACTTTTTAAAGATTCAATTGCAGCAAATGAGGCTTTGGTAGTATTGATAATACTATCTATCTCAATGAGAGGAGCTCCACCATTCAGCATGCGTTCGTTAAGCAACACGAACTCATCCTTATGGCCTTTGTCCATAGTTCCGGACTTTTTTGAAAATCCTTTCATACCAAAAGCCTGAAGTCTTCTCCAATTATCAATAACAAACACTCTTTCTTGAGAATATACCTCTACACGTTCTTTTGCGTATGATTTTGACCCATTTGCAAAATAATTTATAACCGCATTGGTACCATTCTCATATTTCAGCATAATTGTGGCATTGTCTGTATTCTCCTCTGGATTTACACCCATAGCATTCATACAAACAGCAACCACCCTGGAACCTGCGATAAATGAGCACAAATCAATGAAATGACAAGCCTCACCTACAATTCGGCCTCCACCAATCTCCAGGTCATGAACCCACATATCTGCCGGTATGAAACCTGCATTCATCGTTGCTACAATATTCTTAGGTCCATCACCTACCAATTGTTTCAGTTTGGTGGCAAAAGGAGAAAAACGACGATTGAATCCAACTGTAAGAGTGACGCCCTCCGGCGCAGCATCATAAGCAGCTTTAATCTCCTCCAATTCTTCATTGTTAAGACAAAGAGGCTTTTCAACAAAGACACTTTTCCCGGCTCTGAGCGACTCCAGAACCATTCTTGCATGCAAGTTATGACGGGTTGTTACTATAACCATACCAACCTCAGGGTCCTTAAGAATCTCATTATAATCCGATGTAGCACATTCTGCTCCGACCTTCTTGGCCAAAACCTTCGCATTGAGCCCTCCTGCACTAGCTATATATTTGATTCTTGCATTTGCTTTCTTCAAGGCAGGAACTGCTGTGCTTGAGGTAAAGTTTCCGGCACCGATAATACCAATTTTCCCATTGCCGGGCTTGAAACCGTTTCCTTCAATGGCAACCACGCGTTCAACAGCACTATCTTCGGAGTATTTTATTATAGATGCAATAGAGCCACGCTTACGCATATCTCCATATATATCCATATAATCATCAAGTTCCACTTCTTCTGTTATCAAGGACTTGACATCCAATCCGCCAGACGATATCGCCTGCAGAATAGTCTCAAAATTGCGTTTTTCGGTCCAACGAACATAAGGAAGCGGATAATCATGACCCTTGTTCTCATAATCTTCATCATAACGTCCTGCACCGTATGAACATGAGACCTGGAAAGTAAGTTCCTTCTTATAGAAATCATCGCGACGCAAGTTAAGGCCTACTACACCTACCAGTATTATTCTTCCGCGTTTACGGCACATTTCGCATGCCTGATGCATAACTTCATCTGTTTTTGCAGAAGCGGTAATTATTACACCGTCAGCACCGATACCATTTGTAATTTCTTCGACAAACTTAACGGGATTTACCCCATTGCCCGGGTTGACAGCTAATACCCCTTTTGCCTTTGCCATTTTAACCTTTTCCTCGTCGAAGTCTATTCCGATTACCCGGCAACCATTAGCAACAAGCAATTGGGATACAACAAGACCAATAAGCCCCAGTCCTGTAACAACAACAGTTTCACCAAGTTCCGGTTTAAACAAGCGAATACCTTCAAGACCTATAGAACCTATAACCGTAAATGCAGCTTCTTCATCCGACACATTATCGGGAATCTTTGCTACAAGATTCTTGGGTACACAGACAAATTCAGCATGATTGCCGTTCGATGCAACTCTATCACCGACAACGAACTCAGTAACGCCTTTTCCAACAGCAATTACACGACCGACATTGCAATATCCTAAAGGCAATGGTTGACCAAGCTTATTGAAAACAGCCTCCAACGTCGGAAGTATCCCATCTGTTTTAAGCTTATCAAGAACCTGTTTAACCTTGTCTGGCTGTTGTCGAGCTTTATCAATAAGATTCGCCTTGCCAAACTCTACCAACATCCGCTCTGTTCCTAGCGAAACAAGAGTACGGGTTGTTTTAATCAATACACATCCGGTTTTTACATTTGGCACCGGCACTTCTTCCAAAATTGTCTTACCCGATTTCAGGTCCTGTATTATCTGCTTCATCTAGACATATTTATTATTTGTACAAATATAACTATAATTATCCTACAAGCAAAACCACATCAATATTTTAGCATGGACACTCATGAAAAAATAAGCAAAGCCTACAATTAAAGAATCATTCAATTGCATTCTTCCAAACATCAACCATACGTTTCCATACAGAGGAAACTGCATATGACGAATTCACCTTCTTGATAGCATTCAAGGACAACTCCCTTTTCATAGGACCATCATCCATAAGTCTGGAAATAGCACTGCGTAATGCTTCAACATCATAAACAGGAACGATGACACCGGCCGACTTATTATTCTCGCATTCAAAGATTTCCGGAATGGCACCGACTCCTGTTGCTATTATTGGCGTACTGCATGCCATCGCTTCAATTATTACGTTCGGGAAGCCTTCTGTGTATGAAGGCAACACAAATAAATCACATGAAAGCATCTCACGAATAACATCCTCGTGCGATTTTTCACCGAGCAAATGCAACCACCTTCCGTCATTGCCAGATGCTATTGCAGACAAGTCCTCCTTTACCTTATCATCAATACGCCCGACAATGCGCAACTCCACATCATCTATTCCAGAACAAGCGCGAACCAATTCATAAACGCCTTTGCTAGGAAGTACATGACCGACAAACAGAATTCGACGCGGAACACGCTCTATGCCGTCACCAATGGAGACTATTTCATCCATCAATTCCAATGCCAAAGGATTAGGAACTTTGTAAACATTACTGAATCCATTAGATGTCAAAGTATTATATGAATCATCATCAAGTACTATTGCAGCACTTGAGATTGCCACAGTTTTCTTGAGAATACGCCATTTCAAACCGCCATTCAACGCCATCTTCGGGATACGTCCACAATGAAAATGAATTACTCCGGCAATTCCCCTACGACGTGCAAGACACATTACCAAATAATCACGGATCACACTCCATTGGGCACTAGAACATAAATGCAGAACATCAAACTTCTCTTTCTTTATACGACGATAAGTCTTTCTTATCAACCCCAAGTAATCCTTAGCACCATTATAAACTCTGACTATGAAATTTAAGTTATCATGAACGTATATAGAACGGTCAAAAGGCATTATCTCAATATCGACATCACCTCTATTCTCATAATAATACCCCATCAGATTCTTTGCCCATTTTACAATTCCCCCGCCGTTATCCTTAAACTTAGGCTGATATGGTGAACACAACAAAATTTTCATACTAGTTACTTTGATTAATTACAAAAACAACAGACAGCCTATCCTTGAACGAAACCGAAATTCGTTTCGTAGGTCGCAGGCAATTATACGAGACAGACACCTCTGCCGGTTCAACATCAATCGACACAGCACCATTCAAGCGAATTATCCCCAAAGAGGTTATGATTTGTCCAGATTCACATGAGATTATTTTTACATCAGGTGACAGCAGAAACGTTGAAGCAACATCTTTCCTATCACCGCTTATTTCATCTATAATCTCAAACTGACAGTTGCTGCAAACAAAAGTTCGCTTCACCGTGACATTAATTGAATCGTATCCGTTATGCTGAGCACACAAAAGGTTTTTCTCGTCTTTGATTATAGTCACCACCGCACGCTTAGCACATCGAAAAGCACCCCATACATCACTGGAATTCACACCTGAGACGCAGACTGTATTATGCGCCAGCGTAGAACGCTCATAGTCACGACGCCTACCGGCAGAATATGTTGAAACCCCCGTATCTACAATAAACGGCTTCCCCGCAACATTCATAACAAAAGAAAATGTGTCGGCATGACTATGCCCAAGGTTATATGATGGACCTAACGCCGCAACATCGACAAACGCCTCATACGCACCTCCTTTAAACCTGCGGTAACCGCTATCACCCAAAGGTATAGCCGACCACTCCAATCCTAAAGCTGCTGCATATGAGAATATGTCTTGCGGCAATGGAGCTATCCCTATTGCAGAATCATTCAACAAAGGAATGTTTCCGTCACTCATCACAACGGTTTCCAACCAGCCCAACATTCTCTTTGCCTTAGCAAAGACGAATTCAGAAAAATCAGAAGAGCACAATCCATTGACTATATTGCAACAATCAAGCAGACGTTCCAGAATCACGCAATGATACATCGGACTCAGTTCAAAATGAGCACCATCGGACAATACCTGCTCTTCGAGTTGGGAGCGCATAATCCGTTCTGCCTGTCTGCCCAAAGTGGAGTCCCCGAAATAACATGCAGCATATAGTAAAGAAAATCCATTCTCAAGATAATGATTAGCCATCAGATGCTTCTCCGTGCTTCTTGCCAAGATTCGGTACTGAGAATACAACGCCGTGTCTATACGCCTCAGTTGTTGCTGTGTGAGTTCGTTATAATGAGAGGTAACGAACTTTATCCAATTTATGCCACGAAGAGATATGGGATATGGGTCATTGGCAATCTTATTGGCAGGCATAGCCTCTATAAAACGATCAATCCATGCATACCCTTCTTCTGTTGTCATTGAAGGCTGCAGAAGAAAATCCATATAGTTCATATTATAACGCCATAGATCGCCATTGGCATTATTATCCCAACACCCATTAAAGGACATTTCGACATTCAGGAATTCAAACACATTATTCCCTTTATAAGATACAGGCTTTTCTATCCAAGATGCAAGAAAGGAGAGTTTCTTTCCTTGCTTATAATATGCATAGCCAGGTTTGTACCCTACAAGCGAACGCATGACAGCTCTCGTCTTGTAATATATGCGTGTATAAAGCTGTATAGGCTTTAGATAACGTACCGTATTATATAGCCTTGACAAATTCATCACTTTCACTTCTTGTCAAAATAGTCATTGTCAATCATCAATGCGCGGAAATCACTCTTGCTCACTCCATATTTGGTATCAACCTCCCTGTAAAGCCGAAGCAATATCTTCCATGAAGCAGAAAAAGAATGGTTTACACTATAGAAATAACGGAAACAGTTTGGCATATACATAAACTTGATGAGCTTGAACCTGAACGAAGGCATATGCAATCTCAATGTTATCAGCCGATTCAAATAATACATATAATACTTGCCGGCATATGCTATGGCTTTCATTTTATTGCGCGAGCGACCTACTTTATGATATATACGTGAGTCTGGTACACATGCCATGCGGACCCCCATCTTCTTCATCCTCATAGAGAACTCAAAATCCTCCTCACCAAAGAAGTAACGGTCAGTAAACAGATTACCGTCTTTATCAAGCAGTTCCGGATAAAAGAACAACGCGCATCCCGAAACTGAGGTTATGGGTATAAACTCCACACCGTAAAGCACAGAGCTGTCCATATTGGCATGCCTTACCACACGTCTTCCGGTTTTGATATCACCGCCACATTCCCATATTAAATTCTTCTCATCGAAATAATTTATCTGTGGAGTCAACACACGATACTCTCTGCGGGTCTCCGAAAACATCATAAGTCTTGAGAGAAAATCGGGTTCAACTTCCGTATCGTTATTTAGAAGCATATAACTATCCGGAGCAAAACGAGATGCGAAACAGATTGCCTTATTATTCCCGACAGCAAACCCATAGTTATCGTCCAAAGGCAGCAGATACACCTTGTGGTAACTATTATTGCCATCTATAAATGCCGATATGCGTTGCAAAGAATCATCATCCGATGCATTATCGGCAACAACGACGAAGAAATCTCCTTCTGCTATCTGAAGCGACCTGAGACATGCAATTGTATCATCTGCCCCATTCCAGTTTACCAATATTATCGCTGTCATTTCATTTATTGTTTTTAAATAACCCGTACAGACACATTATCATCAGCAAGGCTTCTGAAGCTACCAACGATATTGCACCCGCATACGCATTGCAATATGCAGCCAAAGCTAGAGTAATCATACAACTTATAACACCTGTTGCAAGAACCGAGCCGAAGAAATAGTTCTGCCTGTTCATATTTACCAGTCCTACTATACCTGCTATATAATTAATTTCACCGAACACTATCACCAAAGACATTATACGTATAAGCGGAATACATTCCTTGAACTCTTTTCCGCAAAGAAGATCCGAAATCCAGGGAGCAAACAAATATACGAACAAAGCTGCAATAATAGCTAATGATGCAAAAGGGAACAGCATTCTTCTCATTGTAGCCATATTTTCAGTTCTGCTTTTATCTTTAAACTTTAAAGATATATGAGGAAATAGAGCTTGTGCTGCAGGTAACATTACCGATTGGAAACCATGAATAACTTTCTCTGCGGCCGAGAAAAGTCCTACAGCCTCATTGGAAACAAAATGTTTCAATATGATTACATGAGCATTACGGTAAAGATTCATGCCGAATGTTGAACCGAACATAGCTCCACCATCCTTGAACTGCGTCATCATGTCGCGCATCGAAGGTATAGCTAACTTGACATTGAACTGTTTGCGTGCAAGCACCAGGCTGAATATTCCGGCCAACAGATAACCGCATGAATTTAAAAGAATCAGCAGATAGAAATCATCCATACAATGCACAACAAAGAAAACCAGAACTGTAAATACAATCTTCGAAGACGAATTCACAATAGTCATATACTTCATCTTTTCCATTCCCTGGAAAAGCCACACCGGATTCAATATGTCACCGATTATCATTCCTGTACCTAGAAGGAACATTATATATCCTATACGTTCTTCGAAAACCCAACCGGAACATAGGATAACAGACACCGTTAGGAGTGCAGCTATAAGCATCTTGCACCCGATTACAGCATTATAGATCCTTGTAATCGCTGAATTGTCATTGCGTTGCTGGGATATTTGTTTAGTAGCAGAGTAGTTGAATCCATAGGTACTGAACAGTATTATGTACTGTACAACCATATACACGTATGAATATATGCCATAGTTATCCTTGCCAACTATGCTTAGGATATACGGCAACGTAATGAGCTGCAGGACAATGTTCACCACATTCAGCACAGAAAGCGAAAAGAAATTCTCAATTATCGGTTTATACTTGCCTATATTCATAACCATGTCCTGCTAAAAGAATATTCCTACATCTCTATAGTTCTCAATAAACCTTTCACGTTCTTCAGAAATAGAAGGATCTAGAATAGAATAGTAAGGAGTAAATATAACCTTAAATCTTGCATTAGGAAAAAAAGCGGACATATCACGCATATAGTAATAGTAATAATTGAAGGATAAAAGCATGAGTGAAAATCCCATCATAATATATGTGATTTGGTTTGACTTGAACCTGAAGTTCGAAACAAAAGCATATATTGTATGGACAATATAAACTAGAACAAACGGAATGAAATAGTTTATTGTGCGCGAGAAACCTTCAAAACACATAGACATCGCATATACAATCACAACGACAGATACAACGGGCGTAAAATCACATGGCACAATCCGCTTATCATCACTACTGAATTTTCTGCGTATATAAATCATACCCAAAACCGGAAGATACTGCAACAACTGGAATACCATTCCCATAAAGCTTCTTTGGTCATCAAGGTACTTTTCTATGAGCCTTGTCAATGTTTCACTCACGTCAAGCAATGACAATATAAGTATAGGAAGATTGACCACTAATGTCAACAGTATTACAGAAAGCAACAATATTATTTGCCATTTCCACGACCTCTTTTTCATGAACGTTATAAAAAGCGGGAACAGCAACATTATAATTGCAGAATAATGAATAAACAATGCTACGACACAACCTAAATAATAATATCGTAATTTCCCATTAAAAAGCCATGAAGTCATAAGCATGAGGATGCATATGCAAAGAACCTCGCGCAATATCTCCATATTGAAGTAACAATAATAGCCTATATAATATAGGAGTATTACCGAGAAATAGTATTTTGGAGAATATTTCCTGAAAAAATGGAAAAATACACTATTTACAATTATTGCCTGGATAATCTGGAAGACCCAGAACTCTTCGCTTATGCTTCTTGGGATAGAACAGTATATATACCATAATGGATTATACAATGCTGAATCGAAATCAAAATATGACAATTCATCAATTGAAGGCATCTCATTGTACATTCCCATATACATCAACGTGTCACCACCCACACGATAACGCAAGCCAGCAAGCAGAACAAGTACAAATAGATTAAGATAGTACCATTTATTCTCCCCGCCGGTCTTTGCCATCAAGTCGTACTTGACAACTGGGTAAAGCAACAATATGAATACAAATATATATATCACGATTTCTTGGAGACGAACAGTTTGCGGAATGTTGTGACAACAGTCCCTTTCGACAACACATACATGATTGAGAACCCTAAGCCAATAATGGTATATATAAGTACAACATACAACTTACGCATTGAAGAAGGCTCTACAGGTATTGAAACCGGCTTCAAAGTTGTAAAAGCAGGGGTATTCTCCTGTACTTTTGCCTTTGCCAGGAGCAACTGTTGGGCCCAACTTGTATAAATCATATTCTTCATGTCTTTCTCACTTTCAAGACGTTCTCTTTCTACAGCAGTACGTTCTAAAGCCAAACTGCGATTCCTGTCGACAAAATTTGCATAACGTTTCTGTGCATCCTCATATTCAAGTCTTGCATCCTCGCACATTTTCTCAATATATGCACAATCGTTCAATGCCTTTTTTGTCCGATATTCCGTAATACACTGCTGCAGACGGCTCATTATGGTATCGGCCATTATTGCAGCTATCTTAGGGTCACGTTCAGTAAACGAAAGAGACACCACATTTGTCTTCTTGTCAACAAATATCGCAATAGAGGAACTTAAAGACTCTATTCTCGCCATCTGCACCTTTGACAGACGGTAATAATCGAAATGTGATGGATCTGTTACCTTTTCGGGAGCAGAGAACTTATTCTCAAGCCACTTCATTGCCCTTTTAGGTGTTCCTTTAAGGTATTCCACCCATGATATCTTACGTAGCCTTTCCACATAATGATAATACGTAGTATCGACACTGCCGTCCAAAGAGGTAACCCTTACATCAAAAAGAGAAGAAAGAAAAGGCAAAGACTGGATTACATCGGGATAAAGAATGGGATAAATTGCATCGGAGCTATTTCCGGAAATGCCACCAATATCAAAACCTACCATAGAAGCCAATGACCCTAAACTACCCGAAAAAGAAGATGTATTGGCAGACTCTGGTGCGACAACGATTTCTGCTGTATAATGCTTTACCATACTTACAGCCATAACAACGCCAAAAATCATAAAGCATACAGTGGTCCTCAGTATAAATCCCCAACTTAACAGGAGCTTTTTGACCAACTGTAATACATCAGCCTCGTTCAGAAGACGTTTTTTAGCATTATGCTCATCCATATATTTATTTTTTATATATACTAAATTAGATTCTAATACACTGAGAATGTTCTGAATATGACTTTTACCACTTTCTGAAATAATATCTTCTTTCTTTTGTGTGCATATAAAGGTTATCGTTACCCATATTATCAACAACAAATTCCATTGTATCACTGAATATATAATACTTTTTCAGTTCTTCCATGTCACAAGTGTCGTCACGCCCCGGATACTTATAGAACTTTGTCATAGTAATAATACTATCGGTATAATCGAATTCTGCCATATAGTAATCAGGGAACCCCTCAGCATAATATTCACCCAACATTACAAGATGCCTCTGGAACGAATAACATATATTGGCAGGATATTCAACACTGTCACCCTTTACGACCTTTTCGAGTTTCCACATGCCGTCAAGGTCTCCGTTTATATATATTTTCTCGCAGGAGGTGAGGATAAACGGTATAACTATGTATATTAGAAGTTTCTTGCTCATATCCACTTATTTTATAACTCCTATTCTTGCTATAGAGACCATTGCACCCCAATTATTGCCTATAAGATTGCTTTTATCTAATGCTAAAGAAAGCGAAAACATCCAGTTCGACTTACAAGGTGTATATACGACATCTGCCAACATTGATGTTGTATATTTCTTCTCGTTGAACGGATTGAAATATGTTCCCCAATTCTCACTGTATGTGTACATCATACGGTACAGGAACAGATGTTTATTGCCGAACGAACCGTTCATGCCGAAATGGTGCGACTTTAAGCGGTTTCCACTGAATACAAGAGAGCCATTATTGTTATAAAGTGGAGAAAAGACAAGAGGATTACCTATTCCCATTCCATGATTATGCCAGCCGGGGTATATTGAATGGTTATAATAATCGTCGCATCCGTCCATCTGCTCACTGTAATTAGGTCCTGGATCGTTATAGCCAGCCCCACTCTGGTCATATGTTGACATATATTCGTAACATACATTTGAAATGAACTTCAGATATCCGCTCTTGTTCTTGACAGAAATGCCCAACTGAATGTCACGCCATGGATAATATACTATTTCCTTTTTTCCTTCACGGTTCGACTGATACTCGAAGAAGAAAAGCTGCGAGAAATCCTCAAACATATGTTCGCCATAAACCCTGATATCTAAAGGCTTAGTATGCAACGTTAAAGCAAGATGCCAGTTGCCTATGTGATTGCCCGACATATTGGCCTGTTCCGGGCCTGGCGTACTTCCATCGCCGCTACCGGGAACAAATGCCTTGAAAAAATCCTTTACTCCACCCGGCATCGACATATACTTGCCTTTTGAATGCGTATAGAAATCACCCCCGAACTGCGAGTACATTTCCAAGCCGCCTTCTACTTCAAGCGGAAATTTTTCCGGCTTTCCGAACTTCATGAAGAGAGCCTTGCTATGATACATCACTTTCTTTGCATATCTGGCATCGGGATTCTTTGCTGTAAAATCCTCCTGAAAATTATGGTCGAGAAACATTCCGTACGCAATATGGCCACGCAACTTTATCCATGTATCCCGGCCGAAGATGCTTACAAATTCAGGAACCTCGACACGAAACTGAGGTATTGGTGAACTGTTTCCGCTAAAGAGAAGACCTCCTGAACCGATATCGGACAAGATTGAACGGTAAAGGTGCGGAAAATTCGGTTTTCTTATCTCTCCTTCACTGGAACTGCAGTATTTAACATCGGAAAAGCCACGCATTTCACCTGAACGATGTTTCATACCGAGACTTAATGTAAGCCATTTCCATGATGCTTCAGCATACAACTGATTTACAGAAACGCTCCTTTCCATATTATACCCGGCAGACAAGTCAATACCGGCAGAGTATTTCCATACATTTTCCTTTCCTATGCTTCCATCGATTTTCATACCGTATCTGGCATAACCGTTAGAACTGTCCAAGGAGGAGAGTCCTTGCCTGTTGGCAACGAGCCAGAAAGGCGCATTGTCTCCTTTTGACACAATTGTATTCATTTGTGCAAAATAGGATATCTCCTGCGCATTAATTTCCTGCAAACCCAGAAACGCTGTTAACGTCAGAAAAAGCAATGACAGAAAAGAACTGTTTTCGAATACCCTCATATATATTGTTTCAGAAACACTACTTCAACAGATTAATAAGTGCTATAACCAATGTCGTTATTGACATTGTAGCTGTACCGATGGTTGTTACATCACCGACAGAGAGTCTGCGTTCTCCCTTGCGCGGAACAACAATCTCACAACCTGGCTGTATTGCCTTGCTTGATGTAGAGGACAACTTCTCAACACTACCGTTCATATTGATGACATATACGCCTCTTCTCTTTGCCTTGTTTCCAAAGCCGCCGGCATGCTTTATGTAATAGGAAAGCGACTTTCCCTCCTGCCAGCTTACAGAAGATGGATGCATTACCTCTCCGCTAATCTTGACAGTAGAATTGTACTCAGGGACTGTTAGGATATCTCCGTCACGAAGCACAACATCATAGTCACCTCCCGGTTCTTCTATAGCCTTTTCAAGATTTATAGCCAAAGAATAGTAGTTCCCGTCATCGAACTTCGCCTTGTAGATAGAGTCGAGCACTGCGATATTTATATCCTTTTCCGACTTAAGCACCTCTTCGTACAATTCTATCTGAGCCTTGTTACGCTGTATCTCGCGAACATTCATCTCCTCTTCTGTCATGCGGCGATGCAGATATGCACCCTTAATGTATGCAGAATTGGAAACACCGCCCATTGCTTTCATCAAGTCACTGAGCTTGTAATTCCTGCTCAGCATGGCATAATGACCGGCAAAGTTCACTGCCCCCTTTACTGTAACGCTTTCAATCTCTCTTGAAACCGGACTGCGGTGTACATATACCTCATCATATGGTTTAAGGAAGAAATTTTCACCGCCATCTACGACAAAGCCATCCTTGAGTTCAAAGCTGAATTTCTCTGTAATTTCATCTTTTTCTTCGACTGCTGCAGGGTTGTATATATGACGATATACGTCAATCTTAGCTGTAGAAGCATTCCTTGTCAACCCTCCGGCCTGGAGTATCAGGTCTTCAACAGTTGTATTCTCGGCAAATTTATATACTCCGCCGAACCTGACTTCACCTCTTATAGTCAAA
>JAEIGA010007287.1_pt1 | contig 16812 bp, 19 predicted proteins | sample 9270691 | NCBI WGS metagenome assembly JAEIGA01 (sample SAMN17057246, study PRJNA624740) | gut metagenome | biome: biome; isolation source: fecal sample | host: Bos grunniens | place: China: Xizang | collected 2019
CTTTTGTAGTTCGGATGTTCTCTGAATAGCTTTGTATAGTATTCGTCCATCGCTCTTATAGGCCCATCGCCTGCATATTCTGCGTTCGCGATGAAGCTCTGATAGTGCATCTGGACAAATTCCATCGTCTTTTTGCCTTCATCGACTTCTTTCTTCAGCTGCTTGAGCGCCTTGCGTTCATCTCGCAGTGCGTCAGGATGTAGCCTGATGATTATTTTGCCCGAATCTTTGACGATGAATCTTTTACGCAGAAAGTAGAATCCATTCTGCGCTTTGAACATTCCTGCTTTGTTGGTCATTATCAGCCCCATCTCGCGAAGCTCCGTTTCTATTATTTCTGTCGCCGTGCGGAGGACATCTTTAGAATGGCTGAGAATCAGGAAGTCGTCATTGTATCTGAAATATTCTTTGCAGACTTCTGTAACTTTGTGATCGATGTGATCTATCAGTGCCACCTGATGAAGCTGGTTTATCGGGCTTCCGAGGCCGGTGCCGCGTTCTCCAAACGGATCCGCGTCTATCATCTTTCTTGGCCTTTCGTCCTCGTTGCTCTCAATGAGTTCTTCGAGGAATGGCAGGAATGCCTTGTCTGTGATTTTTCTCTGATCGAGTTTCTTCACTTCTTCATGAGGAGTGGACGGGAAATACTTTTTGATATCAAGATGAACGCCATATATAGGCTGCCCGGGAGCCATCCTATACAGCCTCTGAAGGGAGTCTACGACCTTCCTGATCGCTGCATCTGTTCCTTTCTTGCATTTCGGAGTGTTCCTCTGACATGCGAAATTGTTGGGAATGAATCCGCGAACAAGATCATCATATACTCCATTGTCGATCATGCTCTGCTGCCAGATTCTATCTCTCTGCCAGGGAGCTGTCGCTTCCCGCTTCTTCGGTCTGAATATTTTGACTTTTCTTCCCTTTCGCAGCTTGTATCTGCCGGTTATTATTTCATCCCGAAGCCTCGTGCAGGATGATACTCGCGTAATATAAAACTGCATGACATAGTTTTTCCGCGAGACGTGCCTCTTGCATTTCTTCGCTTTCTTACATAGTTCGTGAAGCGATGCGGCTCTATCAAACTGTTCTCCCATCTATCCTCTTCCTGAGTTCACGATCGGCATCTGCGGATCGTGGTCGCCGCAGTGCATTTCTGCAGCATATAGCAATAGGTTTCCCTTCGGGCTTTGACCTGCCCGGCACGGCTTGTTTTTGTCCTTTGGATCAGGAAGCCTGCTCCCTGTGTGAGCGCACTGCTTTCGGTTTCCCTACTTGATAACTGGCTTTCTCACGGTCGAGCACCTGCCCGTTCGAATTGTTCGCATTGTTGTTGTCAAGGGCTCCCGCTGGTGACGAATTACGGACGTTGTTCGCGTTGTCAGCCCACGGGTTCGGCGACATTAGCAAGCTCCCTGTATCACGACTGCTATGTCAGCCGATAATACCTTCAATCAGTTTCGACAGTAGCGCAGCTATTCCTCTGGTGCCCAGAGTGCTTAGCTTGCCGTACTTGTCTGTGTATCTCTTTATATCCGCTCGCCTCCAGTCCTGGATGTAGTGTCTCGTCTTTAGATACTGTCTGCCCCACACTTCGTACTTGTTGCCGTTCGTATTCAGTACATCGAGTGACAGGCTCATCTTTGCATCGAGAGCGTGCATCCATGCGAGGACTAATGCGAGCGATAGTGTTCTGATCAAATATAGGAATGGCCTCTCTGCTTCAAGCGCTCGATCTATATCTATGCCATTTGCGAACATCGCTGTGGTGTGAACGCGATTGATGATCTTTGAGATCTCGTGCGACATGATCCAGCGTGACTTTTTCGGAAATATATCTTCATCGCTTATGAGTCTGAATGTATCCTCTGCGAGCTTGATGGTTTCCCTGAGCGCTATAGGCAGCTCTTTCTGATCTTCTTCCGGTTTCTTATCCCTCAATGTTGTTGCCTCCTCAAAGACCGGGAAGCGGCGCGCCTGGCGGCTTCCGCTCCCCTCATCGTTGGATTATGGCCTTATTGGCCGATTGTCAGGCCGAGCACACGCCCGAAGGAACTGAGCGCACTGAGGTTGAAGTCAAGGGCTCCCGCTGGTGACGAAAGACGGACGTAGCTCGCGGCGTCAGCCCACGGGAGCGGCGACCTGTGGAAGTAGTATCTCGCCGTCCCGTTGTATTTCTTGATGCGTTCTGCATTTGTCGCGCCGTCAAAAAGAGCCAGTGCACTCTGTGTCTTCAGCGTCCCGTCAGCGTTTGCTGCAGTCTCATAAACACCATCATTCGCTCCGTATCCGAGCTCCGTCTGCGAAGGATCCCAGACTTTTACGACGATATCTTCATATCCGGATCCGTCTGCCTGATGCTTTTTGACTCTCTTCCTGACTGATACGAGTCTCTTCTTGAGTTCCGGATCGATGCCATGAAGGAATCCCGGCATTGTGGATTTGACCGGCATATCGAATTCATCGGATGCATACCACCAGCTCGCGATCTGTCCGGATGCAGCTCCTGCAGCATCGCTGTTCGCCCACTTGATGTGATTCGAATGCAGATATCTGTTTGATCCGTACTGGTTGCGCTGTGAGAAGTTTGCATGTCCGGTCCTGTACTGCGGATCATATGCTGTCGTGGTTCCGATTACCACTTCTCCTGTGATTTCTCCCGTCCTCTCTGTTGTTGCGAGACCGCTCTCAATGAGATTGCCCTGAGCGTCATATGTAGAGAATGTGCCGGCGAGCATTGTCGCTTTCGCGTATGAGCCGCGATATTTTCCGATTTCGGTGTGCTTGATCTTTCCGCCTGCAGGGATGGCCTGAGTTGGAGTGAAGTAGACGTTTGCGTCTTCTGTTGTGCTTCCGTTATATGCAGAGTGGTCCAGCAGGAATACGACAGGAGTGCCTGCAGCTATGCCTGATGGATGGAGTGTCGCATCTACTGCTCCGAGTGCCTGTGGTGCACTGAACGGAAATGCATCATAATGCAGACAGTCTCTTGATACTGCAGATACTGTGTGCTTGATGTTGCTGTCGACCGGAACATCGTAATCAATGTCTGCTGTGTCGAAGATGTTCATGGTCGCCTGTTCATGTACGACGATCTTGTCACCTTCTACAGCTGTTCCTGTAGGCGTGATTCCGTATGTAGAAAGTTCTACAACCTCTTCATTGAACGTCCATGCCGCGCCGTCATATATGAATTCATATGCGCCGACGCCCGCATGGTGAGTGGCTTCGATGAATGTATCCTCGTTGACAGTCGCGCCTGTGATCCCGCCTGTGACTGTCACATAGAGACCGGTCTCACGCTCAATTTTGAGTGGAGTTCCGACAGGGGCATAGTCTGCGATCAGGCCTTTCCTCAGTATGTTTCCGTATCCAGGCCATGTGAGCGACCCTTTCGCGCCTTCGTTCTGTGCGAGTGCGATAAGTTCAGCTGCGTTCGCTATTCTTTCGCCGGTGGTTTCGCTTATCATATCTACTACGAATGTGTCTGACATAGATTAGTCCTCCTTTGTGAATGTCACTCTAACTTTTCTATTATCTCTGACGGTTACTGTCACATTGCCTTGCAGAGTATATGCTGCTCTGGCGTCATCCACAGCTTCTTCTGCGGCTACTTCAGCCGCCTCAGCTGCGATCTTGGCTGCCTCTGCTGCATTTTTGAGGCTCGTCATTACTCCGATGTTTGTCTCTGCCTCAGCGTTTGCCTGTGACAGTTGCTGCAGGATGAGCGTCAGTTCTGGAATCGTGAATTCCTTGCTTCCGTCCGGTGTTTCCGGATGGTGTGTAGCTTCCTCGATATCGAGATAAAAATTCTTTGATCCGAGTATCGTTGTGCCTTTGGTCAGGCTTATTTCGACCGGGATCCGGCCGGCCTCGTCGGTCATGCCGGATGTGGTCGTGAATGTGACCTGGTTCCCGCTGATCGTTCCCTGTACCTGGAATCCCAGTCCGGACGGCTTTATGCCCGCGATCTTGGCCACAGTCTGTGACGGTATTGTGTATCCGTCTGTCCCGTCCGTGAGATTGATCTTGAATTCCCGGCCTACGTCGTACTGGCTGACGTAGATGATCTTGGATTGCTCATAGCCGGGAGTGATGTCCACTTTTACGTTTTGCATTTCTCCTCCTCTCCTATATCACCCACCATCTCGGTGTAATCACGAGAGCGGTGATGGTGGATGGCACCTGGATCTCGTTGTCGCCTCCGACCAGCTCCGGAAATCCGGATTCAGTCTGGATCTTGTTGTTTTTTGATGTCATTACGTTTGAGCTGATGCTGTAGGCATCCATGACATCGCAGTCTATATACAGGACCTGGCTTGCGGTCCCGGATATAGCTACTGTGTAGTCTCCGATCTGCAGAGTCCCGTAGCCAGCGACCTTGATTAGCGGCTTCGACGGGAATCTGCTTGGATTGATAATATTGAATGTCGCTGCGGATCCGCTGGTGTTCGAGAATTCAATCTCATTCTCGCCTTCCGTCAAATATCTCTGCGGCTTGCAGTTGAATATGAGATCGAAGGATCCTGCTTTCAGCACGGCCGTGTCTGTGGTCTCGATCGCAGCTGTGAACGATGCCATCCGAAATTCATCCGGATGATATGTGTCCTGTAGCCTGCAGTATCCCTTCTGCGACTTCAGAGCGTTTCTGATCTCCCGGATTTTCTCCGCATATCCCTCTGCATCTTTCGCGAATGTGAACGCGGGATATTTTACTTCTACATTGAGAAACCTATTTTTTCGGATCAGCAGATCGCCGTTTCTTCCGGGGATCTCTATTCTTTCGACATCTTCTTCCGGAGCGTTATGTGTTCCGGATCCGGAGATGTAGATGTCATAGTTATCACTTCTTATCTCCCCAAATGTGAATACTCCCCTCTTCATGCGTATGCTGCCCTCCTCTGTCTTTCAGTCTGGGCCATGAGACTCTCGACTTCCCTCGCTATGGCTTTCACGTCCTGCCCTGGCTGAGCGTAGATGTTGAACGTGTAGCTGTAGTTTCCTGTCGGTCCTACTGCTTTCTTGATGGTGTTCAGCATCGCCTGCTTTCCCCATACTATCTCAGATCCGCGGCCATCTCCGAAGCCTTTCAGCCCTCCGGCAGTTGGCACAACCATCGCTCTCGGGAATTCTATCGCGTTCATGTAGGCCTTCTTGTACCAGCTGATTGAGAATTTCGGCGTCGATGGCGGATTGAGTGAGAATTTTCCTGAGACGGATACGTGTGGCAGCTTTAGCTTCGGCAGGGACCAGCTGAAATTCAGCTTGTCTTTCAATGCTTTCACTGCTTTCCCTACTGCATCCTTTGCTGCATTCATCTTTTTGCTTATAGCATCCTTAATGCCTTCAAACTTTGATGATGCTGTCGACTTCATGGAATCCCATGCCGATGAGGCTGTGGATTTCATTGATTCCCACTTTGACGATGCAGACGTCTTCAAGCTGTCGAGCTTTGAGTCTACAGCGGATTTCAGTGCATCGGTCTTTGAAGTCACATTTGTTTTCAAGGCTTCATACTTTGATGTCGCCTCTGTCTTCATGTTCTCAAATTTCGTTTTGACTGCAGTCTTTATCTCTTCCGCTTTGGTCGAGACTGTGGTCTTCATCGATTCCCACTTCTGCTGCGTCGCCAGCCTTGCAGCTTCATTTTCTGCGGTCATGCCATTCTTCATGGCCTGGGCTTTCTGAGTGGCGTTGTCGCTTATTTCCTGAGCCTTCTGCGAGATGGTCTCTTTGATATTGTTCCATTTCTCGGAAATTGCCGCATTTAGTTCTTCTGCCTTTGCCTTGATTTTGTCCCAGTTCTTCCAGATCAGCACGCCTGCGGCGATGGCTGCTCCGATCCCGAGGATTATCGGATTGAATGATATTACTGCGATCGCCGCCTTTATGGCTGTGAACGCCTTTGCGATCATTCCTCCGAATGCTACGATTTTCGGCGCGAATGTCATCAGCTGACCGATGCCGATCAGGAGCTTCCCTCCGATCAGGAGCACCGGTCCTATGGCTGCGACTATCAGCCCGATCTTCGCTATCATCTGCTGCTGCTTCTCGCTGAGGCTGTTGAACCAGTCTACGAGTCTCTGTATGAATTCAGAGACTTTGAGGATCGTCGGAGCGAGAGCTTCTCCGAGGGATGTCGCCGCTACGTCGATGCTCGATTTCAGCTTCTCCATAGATCCGCCGAATCCGCTCATCATAGCGCTCGCCATCTCTGCTGTCGTGCCTTCCTTTTCCAGGGCTTTTGACAGATCAGATACTTCGCCCGGCGCTGTGTTGATCAGTGCGAGCCAGTTGCTCATCTGGTTCTTTCCAAAAATAGCTGATGCCGCTGCGATCTGTTCCGATTCAGATAGGCCCGCGAATGCGTCGTGCAGTTCTCTTTGTACTGTGATGGAATCCTTCATGGATCCGTCGCTGTTTGTGACTTCGATCCCGAGTTTTTCCATCCATGATGCCGCGTCTTTCGATGGTGATACGAGACGTGCCATTCCTGTTTTGAGGGATGTCGCTGCCTTGTTTGCATCGATTCCGGCATTTGCCATGACGCCCATGTATAATGCGGCGTCGTTTATCTTGTATCCAGCGGCCGAAAATATCGGCGCTGCGATGCTCATTGAGCTCGATAGGCTGTCTATATCTAATGCCGAATTATTGCACGCATTGGCAAAAATATCGGCGTAATTCGTGGCCTTGTCGAATGAATCTCCAAAGCCGTTTATTGTTGCCACAAGTCCGGCGGACACTGTATCAAGGTTCCCGCCTTCGCCGGCAGCGAGGTTCATGGCCGGAGCCAGTGTGCTCGCCGCCTGCTCTGCCGTCAACCCTGCTCTCGCAAAATTCAGAGTCGCTGTCGCGGCGTCGTTCATTCCGTATGTGGAGTTCGCCGCCGCGTCTTTCATTGCTTTGTCCAGGAGTTTCGCCTGCTCCTGAGTGTTGCCCATCGTTTTGTTCGTGAGCTGCATGGTCTGATCGACCTCGGCGAATTTCTTCGCAGCTACAGTGCCGGCAGCGGCCAGCGGGACAGTAATCTTCATTGTCAGATCCTGCCCGATCTCGGACATCTTTCCGCCGATGTCTTTCAATTTCTCGCCGGCTGCGGCGACCTGTTGTGCGGCGACAGAGCCGAATTGCTTGTACTCTGCTTCGAGTTTGTTCAGCTTCTGCTCTGTCTCGATGATCTCACGCTGCAGGGCGTCCCATTCGGCTGTTCCTTCATCTACGTGAGACTGTGCTTCTCTGAGTTGCTGGAGTCTGTCCTTTGTCTGCTTTATGGCCTGCTCAAGCTGTTTCTGTTTCTGCACCAGCAGATCCGAGTTGCCCGGATCCATCTTGAGCAGCCTGTTTGTGTCTCGCAGAGCGTTCTGGGTTTGCCGGAGCTGGCTGTCGACTTTCTTTATGGAGTCGACTAATTTGGTGGTATCACCATCAATCTCGATGGTTATGCCCTTGATGCGTCCGAATCCCATTGTTTCCTCCTAAAATCTGTCAAAATCCCTCTGCGTGGCCATGAGCTCATAGTGCTCATTGTCATTGATGGATTCTGTAATGATGTCTACTACCTGACCATGACTGAGATAGTCCAGGTCCTCAAGCGTGAGGCCTGTCTGTATTGCTCTCAGTGTAAACAGAGCGACATTCTGATCTCTGTTTACTGGTCTTCCTGGTTTTTTGCTTCTGATGTCGTCTGGGTGTTCCCCTGATATACATCCTGTATTGCTACGAGCACATCGTCGTTCACGAGATCTTCTCTCTGGAATCCATCGAGCCACTCGTAATATGCATCTTCATTGAGCTTCAGCATCTCTTTTCTCTGCTTCAGTTCAGCGAATTTCGCCATGATGAATCCGATCTTCATGACTACGTCAATCATCTCGCTGACTTCGAGATCCGGTGTCGTCATCTTCTTCATCGGATCTTCTCCGAATGTATTTTTGAAGTAGCTGTCAGTTGATGCCATTGCCATCATAGGGATATCTTTATCTCCGATTTTGATTACTTTGTACATGTGAGCCTCCTTAATTCTCTATATGCAACAAATTTCCGCCGCGATTCCTGTGAAGGATCCGCGGCGGTTGAATGATTTTGTCGATTAGGACGACAGGCTTGCAGGAACATAGACCTGAGATGTCCAGCTGCTGTATGTGGTGGAATCTGTCGTGTCTGTGGTCTTGCCCTTGACGATGTCCTTGTTGATAGCTGCGACATGGATCGGAGCTGCCCTGAGCGACAGAGTCTCTGTCTTCGGTTCGATGCTCTCTCCCTTTGTCTCGCCTTCTACAGACTGCCTCGTAGCAGTGCAGTTGTAGAGAACGTGCTTCTTTGCTCTCTGGTCTCCCTCAAACTGGAAGAGAAGAGCGAAGTGAGCAGGCTCTGCATCTGCATCTTCGAGGAGCACGGCCTTGTTGTCCGTGACCATTCCGAGGATGTCCTTCTCGAAGCTCTCCGGAACGAGCGCGATTTCGAGATCGCCTTCATAGCCATTGTTAGCCACAGATACATAGTATTCTATGTTGTCGGCATAAAACGGCTCACGGTCTCCCTGAGCTTCGAGGGAGAGGCTCACGGCTCCAGGAATGGCTACCGGCGTGCCATAGCTCGCGGTGTTTCCGGTCCCGATCGTGGCCTTTGCGTAGTATACGTTTTTGAGTCCGTATTTTATCTTGTTTGGAGTAGGTACAGGATCACTCATTTCTTTTCCTCCCGTTAATCTTCTATCAGCACATCCGCGTAGAATGTGCACATGTATAACTTCTCTTCTCTGATATACGCTTCGTCGCGAGTGAATGTGAGATCGTGGGATCTCAATACATTCTCGGCCCTGCGTTCGAGCGTAAAATTCTTGTGCGCTGTGTAGATCTCTATCACGAGATGTCCTATTCTGACCTCATTGCTGTTGTCTGCAAAGAAGAATCCGTCATCCGGAAAATAGTAGCAGCAGAATGGCGGCGCTACGGCGGTGTCGTCTTCAAACTGATAGTAGGAATTCTTTTTGCAGATCTGGTCGATCATCAACTTAACTTCCTGCCTTTTCAATTGAATTTGTCACCTCCCTCTCAAATGCTTCAATGACTTCCTGCTCTACCGGAGCGATGTGCGTCCGGCCCGGAATATGTCTCCCTCCGCCTCTGCTGGCGTGGCCATGTTCGAGCAGATGAGGCAGTCCCGGGATCCTGCTGTATATAACAGCGGCGCTTCCGAGCCTGCTCTTCTCGTATTGCGTGGTCCAGGAGCTCCGGTATCTCTTTCCGCCGAATTTCGCTCCGGATGCAGCATTCAGAGCACGCGCTCCGAGTTGTGCGGTCTTCTTCGTCGCTATATCGACTCCGTCGGCCACATCTTCGCAGTATTCATTGACCATCTTGCTGATCTCTGCAGCGAGATTGTCAATCGTCACTCTCTTCCCCATTGCTGCCTCCCTTCCTCTCAAGATACAGGTCGATGTAATCTGAGTTCGGGATCTTCTTTGTTCGATAGATCGAATAGTCATTCGATTCGAATCTGCATCTGGTTTCTCCGTGATAGTCTGCATGGAATACGGTCACTCGCACTTCCGGATTGAGCCCGGTTCTGCCAGCCTCATAGAATTCAGTGTCATCTATGCTGCTTACGCGGCAGAATAGGCGCCTCTTTTCAGTCTCCGACTGCCATGCTCCGAATCGGTCCTGGTATTTGTTCTCGGATATCAGAAATATGATCGAATCCATATCAGGCCTCCTCTTCATGCATTTTCTCGTGGAATAGCCTCTGATTGAGTTCCCATCGGAGCATTCGCGGCATTCCTTCTCCGTTGATCCTCTTGCGCCACAGCCATGCCGCATACTGGATCACAAGATTGCAGTCTGGAACAGAATCAGCATCGAGAGTGATTCCCTCGATGCTGATGTTCTTCTTTGCCGATTCGATGTACTGTCCGAGTCTGTCATCATAACCTTCTCCGCTTATTCCGAGATCTACTTTCAGCATGCTAAGCATGTCTGTGTCCGTCATGATTTATGCTCCTATCTATCAGCGTCCGTCTCAATCAGGAATCCTCTTCATTTGCAGTGTCTTCTGCGAATGTAGCCGTTGTGGTCGGATTCTGGTTCTTGATGTTGAGTACAGCGAATGCTTCAGCAATTACCGGCAGGCCGTCATAGCGAGCTGTGCCCTTGAAGACGGTCTGATCCTGCAGGAAGCGTGCATGCTCAGAGCTATCGATCTGAGTGCCCGCTCTCTCTGCGAGGAGATATGTATCGAGATATCCGAATACGATATCGCCTTCCGGAATGAATGGCAGTTCGATGATCTCGCCGCCGACTACAGGCATTGTATCCTGCATTCCTGCTACGATGGCTGCTGCGGAATTGACTCCGATCGACTCTGCTGTGAGGTCGGTATGAGTATTCTCGTGCATCAGCCAGAGGAGGTTCTCGCGGCTGTACTTGTTGGCCACGAGCTTCTTCGAAAGTACGATGTCCTTGAAGAGATTTGCGCCCGTGCTGTTCTTCTTGATCAGATGGGTGCTGTGATAGTCTACCCATGCTCTGCCTGCTGCAGGATAGTCTGCTGGCTGCGATGTCTGCGCGAGTCTGGTCACGATACCGAGCGGCATCTTTGTGCCGGTTCCGTATACGATGGCCTTGTCCAGGGCGTAGCCGATGGATTTTCCGATAGCGTTGATGACTTCGGTCGCGAGCGAGATATCGCTATCCTCGAGCATAGCATTGCATACTGCGATGAAGCCGCCGACTTTGTAGCCGTCTACCTCTACGCCGTAGAAAGACAGATCCATCTCGTTTATGTTGGCGCACATCTCAGTCCATACGGCCTCTGGGATGTTGCCCATGATGTTCTGTCTGCCTGTGCCAGGTACGTTCACCTTGTTGACCTTGCCGATCAGCTTGGATGTCTCTTCGACGACCTGTCTCATGAGCGGCAGCATGACATCAGGAACGAGCAGGCCGATGTTGTTGATTGCTCTCTTTTCCTTCATGCTGGATCTGATTGTTTCGAGGAATGCCTTGACATCCTCACGCGCGAAGAATGCGTCGCGCTCCTGTGCATTCATTCCGAAGAATTTTCTTGTCTCCATGTGTTTCTCATCCTTTCTTGCTTCTGGCTCCGGATCTGCCGCCGGTGCCGGTGTCTCATCTTTCTTTTCGAGCTCATCGAGCTCTGCTTCGAGATCTCTGACTTCCTTGTCGAGGTCTGTGACCTTCTGATCGTGCTCAGCCTTCTCGGTTTCGAATTTTTCGATCTCTCCCATGACTGCGTCGCGCTCTTCCTGAGTGCTCACTTCCTCGATGGATGTCTCCAGCTCCTTCTCGCGTGTCTCAAATGTAGCATCGAGCTCTCTGAGCTTTGCGAGTTCGGCCTTCTTGGTCTCGATGGTCTTCCTGAGCATAAGTTTCTTCAGTGCCATTATTCGGCACCTCCTTTCTGGTTCAATCTGGTTCTCAATTCCTCTCTGTACGCCTCTGCTCTGCGCTTTTTGGCGGCATCGAGATCATCTTTTCTCGCCTGCACTGATGTTTCAGCGTAGGCAGGGAACGTGCAGACGGATACCTCATACAGTTTGACCTTTTTGATCGTCCAGTGTACGGATCCATCGTCCCGGAATTCGGTTTCCTGTTCGAGGATGTCGAATCCGAAGCTGCACTGATTGACGTCTCCGCGCTGGACTCTCGCGTACAGGTTCATAGCATCCTGATCGTTCGGATTGATCAGGATGTCTCCCCACAGTCCGTGTGAGTCTTCGCGCAGCTGCAGTGTGCCTGCAGTATTACGTCCGAGCACGAGCCTCGTTTCGTGGTCGATCAATGCGCGAACATCGCCTCCGAGAGTGTCTGTGAAGGCACCCGGTGCGACTGATTCGCTCATGTCATCCCATATCTGATATACGCTATTGAATACGGCGAAGTATCCCTCAATGTGGAGTGCTCCGTCGTCGTCCCTCGTTGTGAATTTTGATTCGATACTACGAATCTGTCTCATTGTTTCTCTTTCCATGTTCTTCCCTCGCTTTGCATCTTTTCGCTCCGTCAGTCTGTAGCCATTTCATTTTGATGTCGCAGTATCTTTGGAACATGCACGGCGCTCCGGTGATGCTGCATATAAGCCGCTTCTTTTCGATCCTTGTCAGCTCGCAGATCAGCATTATTCCTCACCGCCTTGAATGAGTTTCTTCTGCAGTGCTGCCATATCGAACGGAATATAGTTTTCAAGCACTCTGAGCTCGTCCAGGCCGTCTCTCGGATCCATGCCGATGCGGTCTCTGACTTCGTTGCCGTCCACGAATCCACGATCTGACAGTGCACCGAATACATCCGCGATGGTCTTGATATCCCAGTCCATGAGACTCAGGATATTGAATTTCAGATACCATTTCGGATTGACGATCAGCTTCCGCGTCATCTCCTCTTCAATGCCCTGGGCGATTGGCTTCACCGTGTTCTGCACAAATGAATTCCATGCCTGTTTGTTATATTCTCCGACTCCGAGGACGAATGGTGGCACACCTACGATGGCTGCGACCGTCTTCTTGTCCATCTCTACGGAATCGGATATTGCCAGATCCGACAGAGACAGCGGCTTGATCTGCTCGACAGAGAATTGATCCGCCGGTATGAGCCACGGCTCTCCGATTTCTGACGACTGCACATATTCCTTGAGCAACTTCTTCCTTCCCTCTGGGCTTGAGAATTCATCCGTGAGCGCGTCCACCTTTACGATGACCGAAGGTTTCCACTGTGATGTCATGAATGAATTCTTTGTCTTCTGAGCCTGTTTGAGATTGTTCGCGACATCTTTCACGACCACCTGGATCCCGCGGCCCTTCCACGGATAATACGGATCCGGATTATCTACGAAATGCAGGAGCTCGTCCGGAGCGTATTCGGTGCCGTCTATCATCACTTTGTATCCGTATCCGTCCGGATAGAATGCGACTCTGTTAGACTGTATCGGCTCCAGGTCCTGCAGTAGTCCGTTCTGAGTGTGTGCTCTGACTACGCTGTTTCCCTGTCCGTACAGGAGCGTGTTCATCGTCACATACTCGATGAATGTGCGCCTTGTCATATATTGATTCGGATTGATGTCTATTTTTCGTGATAGTTCATTTTCGATTCTTACATCGCCGCTCTCCGTGTTAGCCATGAGCCTGATGGTCATGCTCGATATCAGTCTGGCTATGGTTCGGCAGGCTGTATAGATCTCCGGATTTTTGTCCAGCGTCGTGTATCCGGTACACATGAGATCATAATTGCCGATATCGCTCAGGAAGAATGCCACTCCTGAGCTCTGCTGGTTTGTTTCGGCAGCTCTCTGTTTTCTCTTTTTCTTACTCTTGCTCATTGTCACCCCACCATGATTCTGCCTTGTTCTTGCGTCTCATGTTGTACAGATACTGCACACAGGCGAATACTGACGCGTCGAACAGGTCTATTCTCGATTCTTCACTGACTTTCTGATACTGGATCATGTCGTCGACCTTCTCGATGCCGTGGATGTTCGAGACGCAATATTCATACGCGGACGAATGCATGTAATACAGGCAGCCATCCTTCGCCGCTTTTTCTATGTGTCTGAATCCGTTGCTCTTGACATGGAAATACTGCGGCTGATCTATGATCTTGAACCTCTTTTTCTTCATCGAGAGGAAAAATTCCTCTGCAAATTTCCGGTCCTGTCCTACGATCTTGATCTTGAATCCCTTTTTTCGCATATCGACGAACCAGCCTACGATATCGGAGTAGTTTACCGTCGGAGTGTTGCACATTGTCAGCTGTCCTTCGTCTTTCCACTCGAATACCGGGATCCCGTCCTCTTCCTGCTTCCTGATGGCCTGAGTGATCGGGAAGAATGCGTGTGTGATAACTATGTCCACTCCGTCATAATTCCCATACAGAGCTGCCGCTGTGAGGTCGTGCATTTTTGACAGATCCGCGCCTCCGAACCATTCGATCGGCAGCTTCGCCAGCTCCTCGATCGTCCAGGAGTATTTCCTATCGCTTCTCTTGAATTCCTCGACGTCGAAATATGTTCTCAGTGCTGTTGTGTATATATTCAGCGAGCGCGAGAGGAAATCTTTTCTCTGCTGCGGATCGCTTTCCGCCTGTCTGGCTTCCTGCATCAGATCTTCCGGTGATACTGTCACGCCATATGACAGGTTTGCCTTCTGATGCTGTATCGGATTTGTGTAGTCTACATTGCCTTTTTCATCCTGATCCGCTCTCGCGCAAAAAGCAAAGAATGAATCATCCTTGATGATGCCAGCAGCGACTTTCACGCCGTACTCGATACGCCTGTATCCGAAGCTGTTCGCATTGTCTCCGGCTGTTGTGATGCCGATCATCATTTTGTTCCTGTAGGCCTTCATGGCCTCTTTGAATCTGTTGTATTGAGCCGGCTTTTTGTACGCTGCGACCTCGTCTGCGATCGCAAAATTACAGTTGAATGAGTCCTGGCTGTCCGGATTCGCGGCCAGAGCCTCAATATGCAGCGTTCCTTCTACCTTTCCGCCGTCTCTGAATGTATATTCGATCGAATGATTGAAGCTGTTATTGAGGATCCGGAATTCTTTTCCCAGTCTTCTGTAGTCGATCGTGAATTTTATGAAGTTGAATGCTTCCAGGGCCTGTTTGAGCGCATTCGCCACTATGTATATCGTGGATCCTGATTGTCTCTGGACGATTCCGGCAGCGAATGCCCATGCTGCTATAAAGCTCGTTTTGCCGTTTTTCCTTGCTACCTCGATCAGAGCCTCTTTGAATCGCCTTTCGTCCGTCCCTGTGTAGAAGAATCCGTGACAGTTTACGACACAGAATATCTGCCAGGGCTGCAGGATCAGCGGCTTTCCCATGAGAGGCTGTCCTTCGATGTCTTCGCCCTTAGAGTGAACAAAAAAGCCTTCCATGATGGAACATATAGCATTCGGTTCTTTGGGCCTCAGCTCAAGATCCTCCCTCTTCATGTCTTCCTGGAAGCGCATGCAGGCGTTTACGATGTCATCTCCGACGATGATCTCACCGTTCACGACCTTGTCCGCATATTCAATTGCTGTTTGTACGTAATCTTTCGCCTTAATCATACGCCTATGTTCTTGAGGACATCGGCGAAGGTTTCCTGATCCTTTTTATCCGCCGCCATAGCCTCTTCATTGATTTTCTTGAGGCCGGCAGGCGTTAGTCCAAGATCGCGCCAGTATGCAAGCGCGTCTCTGTTCATGTCGTTTATAACTACGAGAGCCGGATGTTTGACGACATTCGTTGCTCCGCTTTTATTCGTATGCTCGACTACCGTCTGTTTTCCGTCCTCTTCCCATTTCTGTTGTGCAAAATCTCGCGCTTCCATGATGCCGGCCAGCGTCTCTATGACAGGCTCGAAGTATATCCTGTATGTGCCGGCCTTCTTCGTATTGGCTTTGATCTTGCGTTTCCATTCTGCCTTTGTCATTTTGTTGCTCCGTCTATCGCGTCGAGTTCCCTCTGTAGGAGCTTCGCGGCATCTTTGTTGTCGATCACCTTGAACAGCTCCGGATCCGGGAATCTCGGATGAAACGGCAGTACATTGCATCCGAGAATTTTCGCCTCGATGGCCGCTCTGCTAACTGCGTAGATGTTCTCGTATCTGGCCATCTCGCTCAAAAACTGCTCTCTCGGCAGCATTTCCACGAAATCTGTCCCCTGTGGAAAATGTAGGCCTCCGCGCCACTCATCTCTCCCGGCGAATGCAGTGCCTCTGTCTTTTTCTCTTTTGAATTTTTCCACGTATTCGATATCGACTGACAGCGGGATATATATGGTCCTCCCGTACTTTTCCGCTCTTTCGATCATATCTGGCAGGCCGACCACGTATAATACATCGTCGTACTGCAGCATGTATTCATATGTCCTCTCAAAATCTACGTTGTCATGCACGAACAGGATCGAATGGTCGAATCCTTCGCCCGGTACTTTGACTGTGATCCAGTGACGGTCTGTTTTTACGTTCGGGATGATGTTCTTCACGATCTCCTTCGAGTAGTAGTATGCTCCGTTGTATCTGTGGAGCCCTATCGAGTCCCGCCTCTTGATGTATCTTTCGTCGGTGTGATTAATTATCATGCTTCGCTCCGTCTATCTCGTCGATCAGTTGCTGCAGGATCTCGGCAGCCTCTTCATTGTCCACTATCTTCCAGCGATCCGGATCCGGGAATCTCGGATCATACGGCAGAATATTGCATCCGAGGATCCGCGCCTCAATCGCTGCGCGTCCTACGGCATATATATCGTGACATTTGGCCATGCTTCTCAGGAGATGCGGTCTTGTCATCCTCTCCAGGAGGATCGTGCCTCTTGGGAATGTGATCCCCATCCGCTTTGCCGGGCGCCCGACATATGCCACGTTCATTTCACGCTCATTTTCCGGCACTTTGAATCTCTCAACATATTCGACATCTACCGACAGCGGCAGATATACGGCCTTTCCGAGATGCGCGACTTTTGGTACTGTTTCCGGGATGCCGCACACGAGGATCAGATCATTGAATGCCTTGAGCCAGTCATATCGCTCCGTCTTCAGATTGCTGTGAACGAATACGATCGCATGATCCGCTGCGAGGCCCTCGATATTGACCGTTACCCAGTTCCGGTCTGTCTCTACTCGCGGGATGATGTTCTTCACGATCTCTTTCGAGTAGAAATATGCTCCGTTCCATCGGTTCGATTCCGCCATCGATTCCCATACGGCTCTGTATTTTGGGTGATTGTGGTCGATGATTATCGGGCTCATTTTCGGCCTCCCTTTTTCCCTGTTTCCCCTTTTTCCTGGTTTTGCCTCGTGTGTATAAGAGGA
>JAEIGA010007288.1_pt1 | contig 16812 bp, 18 predicted proteins | sample 9270691 | NCBI WGS metagenome assembly JAEIGA01 (sample SAMN17057246, study PRJNA624740) | gut metagenome | biome: biome; isolation source: fecal sample | host: Bos grunniens | place: China: Xizang | collected 2019
TATATCGAGACTATGAAAGCTTTAAAAAAGTTCAATGTTTAAAATATCCATTAGGAGAAAATTATCGTGGTGTTGCAGGAGGATTATACATTTCTAGTGTTGATCTTTCTAAAATTATGTCGATGTTAATGAATAAAGGTATTTATAATAATATAAGAATCTTAGAAGAAAAAACTGTAAAAGAAATGGAAACAGTTTGGTGGGAAGGACTTCCAAGTGATCCAACTTATCGTAAAAAAGGATTACAAATGATTATTTTAGATCAGTTTACTAACTTGCCATTAAAAGGGCATTTTGGTAATGCATATGGATTACGTAGCTTTATGCTATATAATGATAATGGTGGAATTATTTTCCTATGTAATGGAGCTAACTTTATTAATGATGTTGAACATATGACTATTTTACAAGAAAAAGTTATCAAGTTCTTAGTAGAAAAAACTGGCATTTAATAGTTAATTAATTCAAAAATATAAATAAATTATGATATAATAGTGTTAGTAATTAGAGGTGACTAATATGAAAAAATGTTTTACAATTAATCAAATGAGAAAAAGAGAAGAGTTTATTGATTATATGCGTTTACTTGAACAAGATATTTATCAAGGTATTGAACTTTTTTACCCTTATAATCAAAGTAATGAACAAATAAAACAATATACAACCTCTGTAAAAGAGATCATGGAAAAATATCCTCAAGTTGAACTAGTATTACATTTACCTCACAGTATTTATAATGGTCTTTGCCTAGAAGAACATTTAAATGCAGGTTCTAAAGAAATAATGATGGCAGGGATGAAGTTTGCATCAGGATTTAATGTAAAAAAATTAACTCTTCACCTTGGACATGTTGATCGAAATTTCGATCGAGAAACATACTATGAAAAGTTAGTACCAATTTTAAAAGAACTATGTGATTATGCAGATAAGTTTAATCAAATAATTATGATTGAAAATATGCCAGGAAGTAACGAATTTGGATATAGTCCAGAAGAAATTTTGAAGTTAATTAAATTGGTAAATAAAAATAATTTAAAATTCATTTTTGACACAGGACATGCTCATGTTAGTGAATTTGATGATTTTAGTTATCTATATTTATTAAAAGATTATTTATATCATATTCATTATAGCGACAATGATGGATCTAGAGATGCTCATACAAGAGTTCATTCTGGTACTTATGATTTTGCAACTCACTTTAAAATTTTAAAAGAAATTAATTATCAAGAACTTCATTGTATGGAGATTTTACATCATAATGCAGATGATTTAATTTTAATTGCTAATGATGTTAAAGAATATGAGGGGTAATATGAAGAAAAATTTGAAGAAATTTGGTTGTGGTATTCTCATTGGAATTAGTAATTTAATTCCTGGATTCAGTGGTGGTACAATGGCCTTAATTTTAGGAATTCTAGAAGAATTTACTGATGCTGTTTCACTATTTACCAAACATCCTTTAAAGTCTATTAAAGAATTATGGTCCTTAGCTTTAGGAATGGTAATAGGGATTATTATTGCGACATTCACAGTTGTAGTATGTTTAGAGAAATGGCCTATTATTACTGCTAGTTTCTTTGTTGGTTTGGTTCTTGCTTCAATGCGCATAGCTTTAAAAGAAATTAAAGGAGAAACACCTAAAATAACAAACTATATCTCATTGCTAATTTGTTTCTTAGTTTCTTTAGCTCTTCCTTTTTTTAAAAAATTAGGATTTGAAATTAATATATCCGATCCTAATATATTAATAATGATTTATATTTTCGTTGTAGCTGCAATTGCAGCAGCAACAATGATGATACCTGCTGCAAGTGGTTCTTTGATAATGCTAGCATTTGGTATTTTCGCAAGCATCTTAGAAGAATTAAAAGAAACTTTATCATGTCTTGTAAATTTAGATTTTATTGGAATAGTATCACATTTTGATGTTCTTATTCCATTTGGACTAGGGTGTGTGTTTGGAATTATCTTAGTATCTAAATTTATGTCTTATGCTTTTAAAAAACATAAGAGTAAGATATGGTGTGGTATACTGGGATTACTAATAACTTCAATTTTTACGATTTATTATGATGCATATGAAACTCATATGATTAATAATCTTGATTATTTTATGGATAATATAGCTATTAATATAGTTTTGGGTTTAATTATGATGATTATAGCTTATGTTGGTTTAAATTTTATTATCAAATATTCATATAAATTGTCTAGAAAAAATGAAGAAAATGAATCAATTATAGAAGAAAAAGTAGCGTAAAGTCTAAAGAATTACTATCTTTAGACTTTTTGTCATTCTATATAACAATAATTTACTTGAATTAATAACGATGATATGTTATAATAAATTATATGTTTATAAAGCGAGGAATTAAAAATGGAATATATTGAACAAAATAATTCTCAAAATAGTTATGAAGGTATTTCTTTTTTAGAATTATTTTCTTTAGTAAAGAAGAATTTAGTTTTGATTTTAGTTGTAACTGTTTTATTTACAGCATGTGGTGCCATTTATGGTAAATTTGTAAAAAAACCAGTTTATTCTGCTACAGCAACTGCTGTTATTCAAGTAGATAATAGTTCTTTATCAGAATATAATGCATTTGTATATGCACAATACTTAGTTAATAGTATGTCAGAGTTTATTATTTCAGATAATGTTACAAAAGAAGTAGCTAAAGTGTTAATTGATGAACAATATGAAATTACTCATACTGAAATAGAAAATAATGTTGTTCATTATAGTAATAAAGAACAAAAAGAAATTTCTGAACAAAACTATCAAAAAATGCTTACATCAAAAGCAAATTCAGTAAAGAGTGGTACTAAGATTACTACTAAAGATGAAAGTTTAATTATTAAGATTACTTACAGCAAAGAAGAAGAAAATGAAAATACTCCAGATGAAGTTTTAAAAACTGTTGGCTTAATTATTGAAAAAACTCAAGAAGTAGCAAAAACTTATAAGAATCAAACTCCAACTCGTAAGTTCCCTGTTGCAGAATCTGAAAATGCAGTAATGTATGCATATGAAAAGAAATATAATTTAACACCTGTAAAAGATGCTGATGGAAATGTTATTAGCTATGTTGGCGATAAGTCTTTTACTGCATTAGAATTAAATGATTTAGTACAAAATGATGCAAGAATCTTACGTAATAATTTTGTTGTTTATTTTGATGGTGATTCTTTAGTTCTTGCGATAAAAACAACTGAAGAAAGTCAAGAATTAGATCCAACTATTGCTAGTCATTGTTTAGTGTATTTAAATGATTATGCTCTTAATAATCCAGTAGAAAAATATGTTGAAGAATTTTTATATCCTGCATTTGCTAACAAATTAGTTGAAATGAATAATCAACCTACTTTTGCTACAAAGTCAACTAAAACTTTAATTATAACTGTTATTGCATTTATTTTAGGTGCAGCAGTATCATTTGGTGTAATTTTATTAAGATACTTACTTGATGATACATTTAAATCTAGAACTCAATTAGAAACTATCACTGGTATTAATGTACTTACTTCAATTCCTAAATTTAATGCAAAGGAGGATGAATAACATGTTATTTAAGAAAAATAAAAATTTTATCAATCGTAAAAATGTTATTGTTGTTGACAAGGAAAATAATGATGTTATTACTGAATCTTTTAATCGTTTAAAGGATAATATTTTATTCTTTAATGCAGATAATAAGATTAAAGTTATTCAAATTAGTTCCTCTACTGCTTGTGAAGGAAAAACAACAGTTATATCAAATTTAGCTGTTACTTTAGCTTCTAATGGATTGAAAGTTTTATTAGTTGAAGGTGATTTAAGATCTCCTAGAGTTCATCGACCATTTAATTTAGATAATGAAAATGGTATTTACGATTATATGATTCAAAATAAAAAAATTGAAGAAATTGTAAAACATACTTCATATAATGTTGATGTAATTACACGTGGTGATAAAATTTCTAATCCTTCTGCAGTTATTTCCTCACTTAAATTTAGAAATTTAATCAATACAGCTAAAGAAACTTATGATTATGTTTTAATTGACTGTCCTCCAGTTTTAGATATTTCAGATTATATTCATATCTCAGCACTTACTGATGGTGCTTTATTCTGTGTTGCATATGGCCAAACTAAGAAACATCAAGTTAAAGAAGCAATCAACCTTTTGAAACAAGCTCAAATAAACATTTTAGGTACAGTTTATACAATGGTTGATACTAAAGAAAACGGATATTATACAAGTGGCCATTATTCAAATTATTATTTAAAGAATAAAGAATAGGTGAATAAAATGATTGATATTCACTCCCATGTGATATTTGGAGTTGACGATGGTGCAAAGACTCTTGAACAATCATTACAAATTATAAAAGAAGAAATTGATAATGGAATTACTGACTTAATTTGTACTCCGCATTATCGTGCAGGAATGTTTGATGCATCAATAGAAAGCATTGAAAAGAATTTTCTTATATTAAAAGAAGAAGTTTCAAAACAAAATTTAAGTATTAATTTGTATTTGGGAAGAGAAGTTTATTTTGATAAATCTCTTTATAAAAATATAGATTGTTATAAACTGAATAGTAAAAATATAATTTTATTGGAATTCTCATATTACGAAAATCCGGATGTGGAAGAGATTATATATAACTTAACACGTATAGGATATTCTGCAATAATTGCTCATGTGGAAAGATATAGTTATCTAACAATTGATGATTTTAAACGATTAAAAGATAATAATATATTTTTCCAAGTTAATGCATCTACAATTGTAGGAAAATCAGGTTTAAAAAATAAAAGATTAGCATTTAAGTTGATTAAAGAAGGGCTTGTTGATTTTATTTCCAGCGATATTCATTATAATAGAAATAATTTTATGAAACAATCATATGATGTAATATATAAAAAATTTGGTAAAGATATAGCTTGTAAATTATTTAAAACTAATGCTTCATTTCTAATTGAATAAAAAGAGGGATGTTAAATGAACGAAAAATTTTTAGAAGTTCTTAAGTATATATTTTTAAGTCTTCTTCAAGGAATCACTGAAGTATTACCAATATCTTCAAGTGGACATTTGCAGATTGCAAGTGAAGTTTTAAAAATAAAAGATAATACGGTGACATTAAGTGTTTTTTTACATCTTGCGTCACTTTTAGCAGTAGTAGTTTATTTAAGAAAAGAGTTAATTGAACTAATCAAAGGTTTTTTTGGATTTTTATTTAAAGATAAATTAAAATATAAAAATGAATTTATGCTTGCTATTTGTTTAGTAGTGACTACATTAATTTTAGTTTCGTTTACAGTATTAATGAAACTATTAGGTTTTGATTCATCACCATTATGGTTAGTTGGGGTATGTCTAGTTATTAATTCTGGTTTATTATTCTTTTTTGGAAAATTCACTGGAACTAAAAAATTAGATGAAATATCATTAAAAGATGCAGTAATTGTTGGATTATTTCAATGTGCTGGATCATTTGCAGGGATATCAAGAAGTGGATCATGTTTATGTGGTTGTAATGTAAGTAAAATTGAGAAACAAGCTAGTGCGAAATATGCTTTTTTATTATTTGTTCCAACAATGGTTGGTGCAACAGTTTTAGAACTAGGTAATTTTAAAGATTTATTTGTTAACAATACGAATATTTATTTATATCTTATGAGTTTTATTGTAACTGCTGTTACTACATATTTTGCATTTGCATTTTTAAAAAGAATAATTAATAAGGGGAAAATCAGTTACTTTGGTATATATTGTTTGATAATAGGTATTATTACTTTTGTATATGCATTAGTAACTAAATAAAAATATGAGTAAAGGGAAAATATTAGGGTTAATAATTGCTTTTGATTTAGATCGTGATGGTAATGAGTTTGTTATAAGGGGCTCACTTGAGTTTTTTAATAAGTCATTAATTATGTTGACTAATGAAATATTATCCGCATCTAATTTAAATAATATTATTATTTATACAAATCCAAAAGGAATTATTTTTAAGAACATTTTAGGTAAAAATGTTAAATACATTGTTAGAAAAAATAATTATTTGTATACATCAAATAATATCTCTAAAGATTTTGATGGATTATTAAATAATATAAAGGATATTTTAATAATTGATCCAAAATATCCTTTGTTAGATGATAAAGTAATAAAGGAATTATTACTAAAACATAAACAGTGTTGTAGTGACCTTACATATATAAAAGGAATATGTAATGATTCAGTGAATATTCCTAATATTTTTGTAATTGATAAAGATTTATTTTTGGATATTTTTAATAATGAATTTTATCCAAAAAATATAGACATAAATAAAGTGATTGACATTTGCTTATCAAAACAGAAATTTTTGCAGTTTATAGACCCAGTTTATGTTTATAAAATATCAATGGTTTCTAATCAAAAAACTCTTGATGATTTGGAAACGGTGCTAATTAACAGAAAGTAGGTAGAAATGCATGACTAGAAAAAAATTTCCACTTCCTAATGTAGTTTTAAGTGAATATTTTAAATTAGAAAATATTATTGATGTTTATCCATATGGAAATGGACATATCAATCACACTTATTTAGTTGAGTTTCCAACTTGTAAATACATTATTCAAAAGATTAATGATGATGTCTTTGCAAATCCATTTGCAGTAATGAATAATATAGAATTGGTTACTTCTCATATTCGTAAAAATGTTATTTATAATGGCCAAGATGCAAGAACATGTGTTTTAACTACAATTCTTACAAAATATGGTCAAACTATGGCGATTGTTAATGATGAATATTGGCGTTGTACAAGATTTATTGAAGAAGGAATAACTTATGATTATACAGATAATCCTGAAATATTTGAAGAAGCAGGCAGAGCAGTTGGTTTATTTCAACGTCATTTAGATTCTTTTCAAGCAAGATTATTAGTAGATACGATTAAAAACTTCCATAACACACCTTATCGTTACAATACATTCTTAGATACTATAAAAATTGATAGAGTTGATAGAGTAAAAGAATGTTTAAAAGAAATAGAGTTTGTAAATGAAAGAAAAAATAAAATAGATATTATTTCTAAACTCCTTCATGATCGTAAAATTCCGCGTCGTGTAACTCATAATGATACTAAACTAAATAACATTATGATAGATAAAATCACTAATAAAGCATTAGGGTTGATAGACTTAGATACTGTTATGAAGGGTTCATTACTTTATGACTATGGGGATGCCCTTCGATGTGGTGCATCAACTGCAGAAGAAGATGATGTAAATTTAGATAATGTAAAAGTTAATATGGAATTTTTTAAGGTATTCACAAGAGGCTATTTAAGTGAAGTAAAAGGTATTATTGTTGATGAAGAAATTAAAAAACTAGTTTATAGTTTCTTCCTAATGTGTTTTGAAGTCGGAATGCGATTCTTAACAGACTATATTGATGGTGATAGATATTTTAAATTAACTCATGAACAAAAACAAAAACGACCTAATATTAATTTAGAACGCGCAAGAAATCAATTAAAATTAGCTTATGAAGTTGAAAATAATTATCAACAATTAACTATTATAGTCAATGAAGTATTAGGGCAATTAGGGTATAGAATTGTTTTAGATATAGAGGAAACACTATGAAAAATATTATTATTCTAGCTGCTGGTAAAGGCACAAGAATGAAAAGTGATTTACCGAAATGCGCATGCCCAATTCATGGAAAACCCATGATTAAGTATTTAATAGAGTCTTGTATTGAAGCTGATATTGATAATATTATTGTTGTTATCGGTTATAAGGGAGAGATTATTAAAGATATTTTATCTGAATATCCAAACATTATGTATGCTTATCAAAATGAACAATTAGGAACAGGTCATGCTTGCATGATGACAGAATCTTTATTAAAAGATAAATTAGGTTCTACTATTATTGTTCCTGGAGATATGCCATTAATTGGAAAAGATAATTTAATTAATTTATATAATCATTATAATGATTATCATTCTGCAATGACAATTCTTTCATCTATTTTTGAAAATCCTTTTGGATATGGTAGAATTGTAAGATGTAATGGTAATGTTACTTCTATAAAAGAGGAAACTGATGCAACAACAGAAGAAAAATTAATTAAAGAAATCAATACTGGATTATATGTTGTCGATAATAAAAAACTATTTCATGCACTATCTTTAATTGATAATAAAAACAAAAAGGGAGAATATTATTTGACTGATATTGTTAAAATTATAAGTAAAGATAATGTTGTTGATGCGGTAGTAGTTCCGTATGATTATCATTTAATTGGAATAAACGATCAAGATACTTTATTGTTTGTTGAAAATGAATTTAAAAATGCTGTTAAATAACAGCATTTTTTTACATTTAATTATTCAAAAATAGATAAATAAGTATCTTTTTTTTACAAGTCAAATTTTAAAAAAGATTTAAAATAATTTTTAACATTAATAATATGATATAATAAATATAACTGGGGGGATAAAGATGACAAGAGTATATATTCAAGTAAAAAGAATAATAAATAATATTGATTTTAATAAAATAATTGATAATTTTGAAAAATGTTCATTTTTAATTAAGAAAAATAATTATTTATATGGATTAGATGATAAATATCTAAGTGATGAAAAAGATTTTATTATAATAGATAATAAGTTTTATATTATTTATGAAATGAGAGAAACTGATACAATTAAAGATATTGTTATTGGGACAATATTAAAAATGTATGATCATCAAAGAAAAGAAATCGATTTAACTGATAATGTATTAAAAATACTAACACTTTCAAAAAATAATGATTATTATATTAATAAGTATCAACAAAACATATTAATATCAAGAGTATTAAAAAAAGATAAAACAATTATTAATGAATGCTGTTCATTAATAAATTTAAGAAATAATGATCAAATAGGTCAAATTGAAATGCAAATTGAATCTAAAATTGGAGAAAAGAAATATTTAAAATACAAATTATTAGAAAAATTTAAGTATGATGAATATATGATTAAAATGCGTGACATTTTTGAGTGCTTAGAAGATCCAACTAAACTATTTGAGTATCCTAATAATATTGAAAAATTTAGTGTAGCATTTTTACTAGCAACTAATATTTTAAAAGATTATAAATACAAGTTATGTGATATAGAAATGGTAAAACCTTTATTTAGTTTTGAAAAATTAATAATTGAAAATGATAAAAAGATAAAAAAATTATTAATGTATAAAATGATTAATGCGAAAAGAGTTTTATTTACTGGAAAAATAGTAAAGTTTAATTTAAATAAAGTGAAAGTATCAGATAATTTATATTTCTTTCCTGATGAGATTACTTTTATTAATGATAATAAAATAATTAATAAAAAAGGAGACTTTATTTTAAAATTAAATAATCAATTTGAAATAGAAGAAGGCTATGAATGTTTTTCAATTGATAAAATTTTAGCATAAAAAAAACTATTAAGAAAATCTTAATAGTAGTTGATAAAGATATTTTCAATCAATGGAAATTTAATAAAACATTTTTCTTTTTGCATTGTAATTAGTGGCGTAAAATCTAAAAGTTCAGTAACACTTATATTTAAAGATTTACAAATACAATCTATTTTATTAAGTGTTATGTGCTTTTTACCTCGTAGTAAATCATTTAAATAAGAATAGTTTAAATTTACTGCAATAGAGAAATTAAGCAATGATAAATTTGAACATAAAAGTAAATATTCAAGTTTTACTGCAAAAGCGTCACTTAGTGATACGTTACTAAAATCAATATTCATTATTTTATCTAAGAAATGTGTAAATTCTATAGTTTTCATAATTCACCTATAATGGCGTCCCAACAGGGAATCGAACCTTGATCTGTAGCTTAGGAGGCTACTGCTCTATCCTATTGAGCTATTGGGACATATTCAGATTATATTATCTTAAATTTGAAGTGAAAAGTAAAGAAATATGATAATAAATAAAAATGAGCACTTTTAATTAAGTGCTCATTTATTAATCTAAGATGGCGTCCCAGAAGAGATTCGAACTCCCGACACACGGCTTAGAAGGCCGTTGCTCTATCCAACTGAGCTACTGGGACATAATTCACTTTAGCATAGATATTATAGCATATTTTTATATTTTTGTAAAGTAATTGACTATTTAAAATATTAAATCTATGTTATTATTTTAATAGAAAGTTTCAAAATTAAATGATATAATAGTAATGATAAAAGAGAGTGATTTATATGAAATGTTTTGTTCATTTAAACAATGAAAGTGTTACTTATTGTAATGTATGCAAAAGACCTATTTGTAAGTTGTGTAGTAAAGTGGAAGATGGTATCTGCCCTAGATGTTCTAATTTTACTCATAAAACAATTTACGAATATAATAAAAAACTATTGATATTTTTAATATTAATTTGCTTTGCTAGATTGACAGTGTATTATGATGTTGTTGTTTTAACAATATCAACTAAGTCTTTTTTACCTTATTCTTCAACAGGAGTCTTATTATTAATAGCTCTTTTTGTTCCTTTTGTTATTAATATAATTAGGTATGGATTTAAAAATGCTGTTAAATATCAGTGTTTTGGTAAAACTTCTGCAATTGAAATTGCTGATAATAAAAAATGGAAATCACCAATTACTTATTTATTTGGTTTATTAACAATTATAATTTGTGGTGTATTTTATATCATTTTTACACCATTATTTATTGTTACTGATATTATTCATTTAATCAAGTCAGTTAAGGATTTCTTTTATCATAAGAAAAGAATTTTGACTGAAACAAAAATAAAAAATTTAAGATAGAGGTATATTATGCTGATTTTAGTAGGACCTAGTGCGTCAGGAAAAACACAAATTGTAAAGATTTTAAGAGAAAAATATGGGCTAAATAAAATGGTTACCTATACATCAAGAACTATGCGTCCTGGTGAAAAGGAAGGTATTGATTATTTCTTTTTAACAAAAGAAGAGTTCGAAAAAAGAATTAATGAAGGCTTCTTTATAGAATATGTAGTTTATAATGGTAATTATTATGGTACTGCTCTTTCGCAAGTATCAAGTGATAAAGTTGTTATTTTAGAACCAACTGGATTGAAACATTATATTAATAAGATTAGGGATGATGTAAAAGTTGCCTTTTTACGTTGCTCAACAGAAATTGTTCGCATTAGGATGAAGGAGCGCGGTGATGATCCAGAAGTCATTAAAAAAAGACTTTTATTAGATGGAGAAGTTTTTAATAAAGATGTTATGAAATTAGCTGACTGGGTAATTGATACATCAGCATCTAACATTTATGACAATGCTCTTGAAATTTATTTATTATATAAGGATAATATTTAAAAATGAACTATAATATTAAAATCTTAGATGATTATAAGATTCCGTATATTATTATTAAAAAAAATTACAAAAGAGTAACAGTTAAATATAACTCTAATACAGTTTTGGAAATTAGACAACCCATTAATTTTCCCGATGTTAGAATGATTGAATTTATTGAAAAGCATATTGACTGGATTTTAATTCATAAACCAAATCGTCCAATTCCGCATGAAACATATAAGAATGGAGATACTTATTTGTTTTTAGGTAAAGAATATAAACTTGTGATTAATTATTCTAACTATGAAGATGTTTTATTATATGACAATGAAATTGTTGTTCATTCTGCTAATGATAAACATGTTGAAAAATTATTAGAAAAGTTTCGATATGAACAAGCTGAAATTGTATTTAATGAAATATTATATCGTAGTTTTACTACAATGCAGAAACATTTAGTTAAATACCCTTCTTTAGTAATTAAGTCTGCGAAATCAAGATGGGGATGTTGCTATATCAATGAGAATAAAATTATGTTAAATATTTCATTAATTCATATTCCTCTTTCTTTGATTGAATATGTTATTTTTCATGAATTAGTTCATTTTGTTCATCCTAATCATTCTAAAAATTTTCATGAATTATTAAAAAATTATGTATTTGATGAAAAACAAAAAAGAAATCGTTTAAAAGACTATTGTATAACATATAAATAACAAGAATAATTTCTTGTTATTTTTTGTTTTTTTATTAACAATTCTGAAAATTATTTCTATTTTTTTTCAAAACATTTATTAATGTCGATTTATAGGGAAAACTTTTCGATTGAATGTCTTTATTTATTTACAAAAATGTGATAAATTGTATGGGTAATTTAAAAAAAGGGGGATATGTATGAAAAAGAGTGATCAATTTTTAAGTCCTATTAGTAGCCAAAATACTAATGGGTTTAAGTATGGAACATTTCTTAAAAGAAAAAGACTTGAAGCGAAAAAAACATTGGAAATTATTTCGGAAGGTGTGTGTGCAGCAAGTTATTTAAGTAGGATTGAAAATAATTTAGTAGTAGTAGAAGATGAATACTATGTCAAATTATTTGAAAAGCTGAATATAGATTTTGAAGAATTAAAAGAAGTAAAAGAAAATGAAATATTTTGTGAATTACTTAAATGCTATTTATTAGAACATGAAGATGAGGCTGTTAAGATAATATCAAATGCGCTTAGGACTAATTATTATGTTGAAATAGAGATTGAGCTGATGGTATTATACGATAATATTAATCGAGGGTTATATAGTGAAGCTTTAAAGCAAATACTCGATTTAAATGCTAAAGTAAATACACTTATAGATAATGAACTTAATTTTTATATTTTTCTAACAGCACTTTATGCATTTAGAACTAATCAAAGTTTATTTGCTTATCGACAAATTATTTTTTTATGTGAGCAAACATTTGACAATCCAATTTATAAGTATGCGGTATATGATTTAGCATTAGATATTTTTGAATTTATTGGGGCAAAAGTACAGTTCTTAAAATATTATGATATTTTAAATAATGATAAATATAGTACTATTTATCCGAAGTCTGCTCTTAAGCATCAAGCTCAAAAATTATTAATAGAATCTTATTTATTAAAAGATGAAGAGGATGAATTATTAGAAGAATTGTTAGATGGTGCAAGTGGAAAATGTAGGGAAGAAATCACTTGGCAAATATTAAAAAAAGAATATCGAAAAGGTGAATTTGTAAAGTGTTTAGAGATATCTTCCAAACTTGATCCTAACCCTAAAGTAATCGCTTTTGAATCGTTAGTTACATTGCGTGTAAACGATATACAATATATTAAAAAATTAGAAGAAAGAAGAAATTATTTCACTATCAGAAATTATGATGAATCCTTTGAATTAATGTATTTAATAACAGTTCAAGTTAAAAAATATCATGAAATAAAAAATGCCTTTGAATTATTTAAAAAGTTATTAAAACTGCAAAATGAACAAACATATTGTGCTTTTCTATTTGATGAACAAATTATTATTTTTATGGAATTAGCTCAAAGTTGTGGTAAATATAAAGAAGCATTGAAAATTATAATGAACATAATGAAAGATAAATTATTATTTCCTTATTTCTTGTAGTTATTTTACTTTTAATTTTTAATTAAATATAGTATAATAGATACAACTTGAGGTGTATTATGAATACTTATTTAGAACAATTTAATAATAAAAATGAAATTAATCATGAGTTTTTTGAACAGTTAAGGGATTATGCAGAAAAGTACAATGTTCCAATTATTAAAAGGGATTCTTTAGTTTTAATTCAAGGACTACTAAATATTATTGATGCTAAAGATATGCTTGAAATTGGTACTGCAATCGGATATTCGGCTCTTTCATTCGTTTCTGCAAAATTAGATTTACATGTTGATACTATTGAAAGAAATGAACTTATGTATCAAGAAGCAACTAAAAATATTAAAATTTTAAATAAACAAGATCAAGTAAATATTATTTTTGGTGATGCTTTAGAAGTTGATAATAATAGCTTGAAAAAATATGATGTTATTTTTATTGATGCTGCTAAAGCTCAATATCAAAAGTTTTTTGATAAGTATGCACCATTATTAAAAGATAATGGTATTATCTTAACAGATAATATTATTTTTCATGGATGTGTTGAAGAACAAGAAAATTTAAGTAAAAATGTTCGCAGTATGGTTAAAAAAATAGACATGTATAATCATTACCTTAATACACTAGTAGATTATAATACCTATTATATTGATAGTGGTGATGGTCTTGCAGTAACGATGAGGAAGAAATAATGAAATTAATTGTTGAACTAACAAATAAGAATTTAATTAAAAATTATAAAAATATTAATCATGTCAATTATCTAGTTATTGGATGTAAAAATCTTTCTCTTAATGCATCTGTTTGTTTTACGTTATCTGAGATTGATGAAATATACAATTTAGTCGAAGATACTAACTTGAAATTAATTTTAAATTGTGAAAGACTATTTAGTGATAACGATTTAGAATATGTTAAAGAATTATTTGATTTAGGTTTCTTTTATAAATTTGAATACATTATGTATTCAGATTTTGGTCTTAAGAATTTTTTAGAAACATTGGATAAAAATTTAAAGTTTATTTTTAAAGCTTCAACTTATCTTACTAATAAGCATGATGTTAATCTATATAATGAATTAAATGATTATGTCGTAATCTCTAGTGAAATATCTAGTAGTGAACTCATTGAACTTTCGAAAGGCGTAAATAAAAATGTCATAGTTGATATTTTTGGTCAATCCGCTTGTTTTTATTCAAGAAGACCTTTAATTAGCAATTATTTTAAATATCGAAATATAGATCAAAAATTATCTAATAATTATCATGTGATTGAAGAGTTGAGAAATGATTTGCTACCAATTATTGAAAATGAAACTGGTACTTTAATTTTAGAACCTAAACACCACGTACTTATTGAAGAATTTATGTTTTTAGAAAATATAGCGTATGGATTAATTTCACTGCGTAGTTTGAGTATGAAAAAATGTTTATGTGTTGTTAAAACCTTTAGTGATTTTATTTGTGACTTAAACATTTCAAAAGTTTATGAGACATTTAAAGAAAATAATATTGAAGTTTATAAGGGTGCTTATAATATTAAATCAGTATTATTAAAAGGAGGATGTAATGAATAAAATAGAATTACTTGCTCCTGCTGGGAATTTAGAAAAGGCAAAGATAGCTTTATTATATGGTGCTGATGCTGTATATGTTGGTGGTAAAAGTTTTAGTCTTCGAGCTAGAGCATCTAATTTTACAATAACAGACATTAAAGAACTTTGTAGTTTTGCACATGGGTTTAATAAGAAAGTTTATGTAACAATGAATATTATTCCTCATGATGAAGATTTAAAAGAATTAGAAAACTATTTAAAAGATCTAGATAATTGTGGAGTTGATGCTATAATAACTTCAAGTCTATATATTATTAAAACTTGTGAAAATGTTGCACCAAGAATTGAAAGACACGTTTCTACACAAATGTCAATTACTAATTCTAATACAATTAATCATTGGAAACAAATGAAAGTTTCAAGAGTTGTTCTCGCAAGAGAAAACACATTGGAAGAGATTAAGAAGATTGCTAGTAATACAGATTTAGAATTAGAAGTATTTATACATGGTGGTATGTGCTCTAGCTATTCTGGTAGATGCGTACTTAGTAATCATATGACTGATCGTGATGCTAATCGTGGAGGTTGTGCTCATTCTTGTAGATGGAATTATCATTTATATGAAGGTTCTAGAAAACTGAATAAAAAGAATCAGTTTTATAATATTGGTTCCAAAGATTTGATGGCAATAAGATTTATTCCAGATTTAATTGATTTGAATGTTGCTTCACTAAAAATTGAAGGACGAATGAAATCTACTTATTATTTAGCAACTGTTGTTGGGTGCTATAGAAAAATCATAGATTTATATTATAAAAATGGTGCTATTAAAGAAGAAGAATTTATTTGGTTTGAAAGTGAAATTGCAAAAGCTGAAAATCGTCTTACATCTACTGGATTTTATAATGGAATTCCAACTATTAATGAACAATTATATGATACAAGATGTGAACAACCAACTCAAGAATATATTGGATATGTATTAGATTACAAAGATGGTATTGCAACAATCGAACAAAGAAATTATTTTTGTTTGGGTGATTTAGTAGAAGCATTTGGACCGAACATGGATAACACAAGGTTTGTTATTGAAAAACTAATTGATGTAGAAACGAATACTGAAGAGACTGTAGCAAGACATCCACTTCAAAAATTTTATATCAATTGTCCAGTTAAATTATCAAAACATGATATGCTTCGAAAAGTAAAGTAAAAAATACTTGCAAAGATAATTAAATTTTGATATAATAATAAAGAATATTAATAGAAAAGAGGTAATTAAAATGGCTCAAGAACATTTAATAACACAAGAAGGTTATAACGCCTTATTAGAAAAATTAAAAGAATTAAAGAAGATGCAAGCAGAAAACCTTATTGCTATTCAAGATGCAAGAGGTCAAGGTGACTTATCAGAAAATGCTGACTATGATGCTGCTAGAAATCAACAAGCTAAAATTGCTGCTGAAATAGCTGAATTAGAAGCTAATATCCGTAATGCAAAGATTATTGATTCTGAACAAGTAAATGAAACATCTAACTTAGGTAAATATGTTACAGTTCAATTCTTAGAAGATGAAGAAGATGAACAAGAAACTTACCAAATTGTTGGCACAGTAGAAGCTGACCCAGTTAATGGTAAAATTTCTTCTGATTCTCCACTTGGACGTGCAATTTTAACTTCAAAACCTGGTGATATCGTGACAGTTAGAACTGAAGATGGTGATCGTTTTGATGTTAAACTTGTAAAAGTTAATGTAAAAAAACCTGCTAGCAAAAAA
>JAEIGA010007289.1_pt1 | contig 16809 bp, 15 predicted proteins | sample 9270691 | NCBI WGS metagenome assembly JAEIGA01 (sample SAMN17057246, study PRJNA624740) | gut metagenome | biome: biome; isolation source: fecal sample | host: Bos grunniens | place: China: Xizang | collected 2019
CAACACTTTTTTAAACTTTTTTCAATTATTTTTAATTTATTTTTTATCACATTGATTATTACTTGTTTACATGGATAAAAAATGCGTTTTTTTAAAAAATAAGATTTAAATATAGGGAAAAATATCTTGTTTTTATATATTTTCATCCTCTAAAAGACTAAAAAATATCACTTTTTCTGTAATTTCGTATTTGATTAAGTGTGTTAAAGTGAAGTTTACAATGATTCTTTCTACTTCTTTTTTGTTTATTTCGGCTTTTTGGGCAAATTCTTCGGCTGTTATTTTTTTATGAGTGCTTAAATATTTTAATAAAAACATTTCAGCGTCATTAAATGTGACTTTTATGTCTTGTTTGTTATTTTGGTATTTCCAAATTTTTAATATAATTTTATCGACTATAATATTTTGATCTTTAACCCTCGTGTATACCTTATATATATTATTGTGGTCTGGAGCTCTGTGTTTGTGAAAATTACTTTTAGGAACAATTACTTCTAATATGGTTTTTCCATTAATATTCCATTCTTTTGCCTCAAATTTTACTATTGGTTGGCAAAATGTTTCTGCAGCGGTCTGGATCATGTATTTTTCTTCTTCAGAACGGATGCCAGAAATATTTCCGTTATCTTTTACACCTATCAACAAACGTCCACCGTCGGTATTAGCGAATGCGACCAATGTTCTTGCTATTTTTTTGCAATCTGAAATTTCGAATTTAAAATCAAGCATTTGATGTTCGCCTTCTTCAATTAATTTTTTTATGTAATTGGACATTTTCTTAACAGGTTTAAATTTATTGCAAAAATAATTAAAACTATATAAAAACTACATAAAAAAAAGGACCGAAGTCCTTTCTGTTTGTATATATATTAATAAGGTGTATTCTGTTGGCTTATTTTTTATGGATATATGTAGTTAAAATTAATGGTATCTAGGCTTAGCAATCCAATGGGATTGTTGTTTTTAAATAATATTAAGTTGTTGTTATTCAGTATGTAATGGTTGGAAGACTCTAGCATGTAAACAATTTCTCTTTCCAATGCATCTATGGGGCATATTTCTTCTTTGATTTTGATTTTTTCAAATTTTACATGATTGTTGTTTATCGAGCATTCTCCGAGGTAATAATTGCAACCGCTATTTATAAAAATAAATGTAGAATCTAATGAAAAAAGTAGAAATGGTGTTGTTTGGTAAATGTAATCGTTAATTGATTCGTTATTTACGAATTTAAAGCTCCATGCTATGAAGGTTGTGTCATTGTTAAAATGATAAGGGGTGGTGCTGTAGCTGGATGTGTCGATGTCTATAATGACCTCTTCTTTGAATGCTGTGTTTGAGGAAGGTTTGTTATTGTTGTTATTTGTACAACAGGTGATGGTGACGGATAGCATTACCAGGATGGATAATTTTAAATGTGTTTTCATTTTTGATACTTATTTTTAGTTTGAAAAATAAACATTTTATTGAATAAAAAGTTTTGGCAGGGTAGTGGTGAAAAAGCCGTTTTAAGGCGATTTAAGAGGTTTATTTTTTTTACAAGAAAATGTATTGAGAGCTCTTTAAAAATGCCGTAAATCAAAAATTTACTTTTTAAACATTGCGTTTACATAAATAAACATAATATTACAATTGTAAATATGTAAAATGATAAAATAAAGATAATCAATAAAATACATAAATGTAAATTGTGGAGTATATTTGTTTAAAAAGATAGCTTTTATTTATATTTGTAAAATTAATTAAATTTTAATAAAAATTAACATAAATTATTAAAAAATAGATGTTTAAGATATTTTAATTAAATTATAGCTTTATAAATACTAATAAAAATTAGTGTAATTTAAATCATAAAAAAAATTAAGATAAATATATGTTATAGAATATATTAAAAGTATAAAATTATAGTTGTTATTAAAAGTAAAAATATACGATTGTGATTTTACAAAAATAAAATGCAAATATGTTACAGTTGTAAGGATTTATTTTTTACTTTTGTAAAATAATTATGCGTGAAAAGTGATTTTTTTGAAAGGATATTAGTATAAATCTATGTAATTCTTTTTTGATGTATGGAGTTAATAAAAGATAGATTGGCTCATATTATTAGAGCCAAAAATTTGACAGCAACGCAATTTGCTGAAATGATGCAGATACAGCCATCGAATGTATCTCATCTTTTAAGCGGCAGAAATAAGCCAAGTTTAGATTTCTTAATTAAACTCAAGGATATCTTTCCGGAATATAGTTTTGATTGGATTATTTTAGGTAGAAAACCTATTACAATTAACGATAGAGGTTCTGTTGTTAATGAAGAAATGTTTAAGCCTATAGAAATGTTTGATAAAATTGCAGAAGAATATCAAGAAGAATCTATGGATACAGTTGTAGAAGCTACTGTAAATACGATTGATTCAAAATCAAGTGTTAGTGATGTCGAATCTTCAAGAAATATTAAACAGATTATATATGTGTATGAAGACCATACTTTTGAAATATACAATCTGAGAAAATGAATCTCAAAATGATTTTTTAATAGGTAAATATTAACTTTATTAAATATTTATTATTATTTTTGTTATTTGAAATATAAAGGGGATTTTATGTCTAAAGAGTTGATTTATAGTTCAATAATAAAAACATTAATAGAATATAAAAAAATTGTTATAGTTACTCATGTCAATCCAGATGGGGATGCTATGGGTTCGTCTCTTGCATTGTGTTTGTTTGCTAAAAAGTTGGGCTTAGATGCAAAGGTTGTAGTGCCTAATGATTATCCTAAGTTTCTTGCATGGATGCCATCGATTCAAGATGTATTGGTTTTTGATAAAAATACAGAAGAGGCTGTTAAGATTATGTCGGAAGCGGAATTGTTGTGCTATCTTGATTTTAATACACCTTCTAGAACTGGTTTGATGCACAATGAGTTGTGTCATTTAAACAAGACTCCAAGATTATTGATAGATCATCATATTGGAGCTGAAAATTCGCAGTTCGTTGCTTGTTATTCAGAAACGGAAATATCTAGTACAGCAGAAATGGTTGCTGAAATTGTTAGATATCAAGGTTTTGATGATTATTTGGATAATGATATAGCTACAAATATTATGGTTGGAATGATCACAGATACAGGAACTTTTTCACATTCCATATTTAAAAATACATTTTCCATTTTTGGAGAGATGTTGGCAGCAACAACGGTTAACTACAAAAAAATACACCAGAATATTTACGATTGTTCGACAGAAGATAGATTGAGATTGTTAGGTTATTTGATTAACGATAAAATGATAGTTTTAAATGAATATAATACAGCTATTATACCAGTCTCAAAATCAGAATTAGAGTCGTTTAATTATCAAAATGGTGATACAGAAGGAGTTGTAAATTATCCATTGTCAATAGAAAATATAAAAATGTCGGTATTGTTGACGGAAAAGCAAGATGTAATAAGATTGTCATTTAGATCAAAAGATGATTTTTCTGTTAATGATTTGGCTAGAAAGCATTTCAATGGAGGAGGACATTTGAATGCAGCGGGAGGTACGTTGACATGTACATTGGAAGAAGCTGTTGATAAATTAAAATCTGTTTTACCAGAATATAAAAACGTATTAAAGAAATGAAATTACTAAGTGCTAAAATAGTATCTTTTTTTTGCATAATATTGATTGTTAGTGTCTTGTATTCATGTTCAATAGAGAGCTATACGACAAGAAAATTTAGTGCGGATAGTGAAATTATATCATATTTGAATAATAATGGATATGATGTATCACCTGATTCTTTAGGGTTGGTTTATATTCCATTAAAACAAGGTAATAATGTATATCCTAAAAAAGATGATGTTGTAGCTTTTCATTATGTTGGTTATTATTTAAACGGAGATGTATTTGATTCTTCTTATGGAAAATCACGGCCTCTTATTGTTAAATTAGGTGATAATCAGTTGATAAAAGGTCTTGAGTATTCGTTGCTAAAAATGGATAAAGGTTCAAAATCAAAAGTTATAATACCTTTTTATATGGCATATGGTAATATGGAGAATGGACCAGTTCCACCATATTCAAATCTTATTTTTGAATTAGAGTTGATAGATATTGATACAAAATGATAAAAAATATTTTAAATATAGTCATTTCATTTTTGCTTGTATTTATTTTGTTTTCTTGTGATGGTAATGATAAAGTAAATCAAAATTATATTGATAAACAAAATGTTACAAAAAAAGATATAAATGAATCACTTGAAAAAGCAAATCGTTATTTATTGATTCAAGAAGCAGAATTGATAGATGATTATATAGAACGTCATGATTTGAATGTTTTTCAGACAGGTACAGGATTAAGATATCAGATTCATAATCATGGAGATGGGGTTCTGATTAAAGATGGTGATATTGTAACTTTGGAGTATGAAGTAAGATTGCTTAATGGTACTTTGATATATTCATCAAAAAACGATGGAAGTAAAACGTTTTTGGTAGGAAGAGGAGGTGTTGAAAGTGGTCTAGAAGAAGCAATATTAAAATTATGCAAGAATTCGGTTGCAACTTTGATATTGCCAGCACATTTGGCTCATGGTTTGATTGGAGATGGAAATAAAGTTCCACCACGAGCAACGCTCGTATATAAATTAAAAGTAATTGATAAACATTGATTTATAAATTGTTGATATTATTAAATGCTAAAAAAATAACAAGTATGAAAAAATTATTATTATTAACATTAATTCTAGGTGTGATTTTAACATCATGCAAGAATGATAATAACCAAGTCTCTGGTTATGAAAAAACTCAAACTGGATTGTATTACAAGTTTTATGAAGAAAATAAAGGTGATACACCAGAGGTTATGGAACTTTTAGATGTTGTTTTATCATGCGTGATAAATGACACAATTGTTATTATACCTGACAATAGAATGATTCTTCAAATGATGGAATCTATGTTTGCTGGTGATATATTTGAAGGTATAAAGATGATGCATAAAGGTGACTCTGCTTCTTTTATAGTACGCACAGATTCAACATTTTATACATTACTTCGTTCTCCAATGCCATCAGAATTTTCTATTGATGACGTAATGAAATTTAATATCAGACTTAATGATTTTTATCCAGAATCTGAGTTCGCTTCAAAACAAATTGAATACATGAAAAACAATTTCGTTGAAGAGACTTTAGCTGCAGAAAAAGAATTGGATAAATATTTAAAAGATAATGGTATTGAGACAGTTGTAACATCAACAGGCTTGAATTATGTTAAGATAAAAGATGGTAATGGAATAAAACCTCAAGCTGGTACAATGGTAAAGGTTCATTATACAGGTAAATTGTTGGATGGAACTGTTTTTGATTCTTCTGTTACCAGAAATGAACCATTCCAATTTGTGTTGGGAATAGGTCAAGTTATTCCTGGTTGGGATGAAGGTCTCCAAATGATGTCAAAAGGTGAAAAAGGTGTGTTTTATATTCCTTATTATTTAGCTTATGGCAATATGGGCTCTGGACCAATACCACCTTTTGCAACTCTTGTTTTTGAAGTTGAACTCATTGACTTTTAATTGATTATTGAAATGTGTCTCATGTAATTTGAGAAATTATATAAACTAGAGGTAGATGATTGATTGTATTTTGGTTCTATCTCTAGTTTTTTTATTGAACAATATTGATAAAGAATTGTTATATTTAAAATAATGCATAATACTATGAAAATAAGATTGATTGTTTTAGCAATTTTATGTTTGTCTTTATATTCTTGTAAGAGAGAGTATAAAAAGACAGAGAATGGTGCTTTGATGAAGTTTTATGAAATAAACAAGGAAAATGAAAAACCAGAAATTGGTGATTTGGTACTGGTTGATGTAACTCAAAAAATTGCTGATTCTGTGTTGTTTAGTTCAGAAATGATGGGAGAGCCTTTTGAGGTATTGATAGAAGAACCTTCTTTTGTCGGAGATTTTATGTGTGCATTGATGAGTATGCATTTGAATGATCATGCTTCATTGATTTTTAGTCTTGATTCTATGTTTTTGAGTATAGGAGAACAAGTTCCAGATTATATTGAAGAAGGTACAATGACAGAAATGGATATTGTATTAAAGGAGATTGTTAAAAAAGATGTATTAGAAGAAGAAATTCGTAATGAATTGATTTTAAGAAAGAATGAAGAGGATTTAACATTATCGCCATATTATAATGATGATAAATATTCGATAACAGAGGATAGTTTGATTATTGTTAATATGAATAAAGGTAATGGAAAATTCGCTAAGGCTGGTAATATTATGAAAGTGTATTTTACATTTCAGACATTGTCAGGAGATACCTTATTGGATTTCACAACTGGAAAACCTTATGAATTAGTTTTTGGAGATATGGCATTGGGACAAGGTTTTTATGAAAGTTTAGGTCTTGTTTCAAAAGGAGGGAGTGCAGAGTTTGTCATACCATCAGAATTAGCTTTTGGTGAAGATGGCTTATATGATGCAATACTTCCTTATACACCGTTTAAGTTGAATTTAGAAGTTGTTGATATCATGACTTCAGATGAATATGAAGAAGAACAAAAGGTTCTTAAAGAACGAGAAGATGCAGAAAACGCCCAAAGATTACAAGGTGAAGCCCAAAGAATTGCTAAATATGTTAATGATAATAATATAATAGAAAAGCCACAACAGTCAGGTCTGTATTATATAGAGATACAAGCGGGAGAAGGTGATTCTGTTCAATTGGGTGATTTGGTTGCTGTACATTATTCTATTTATAATATGGATGATCTTTTGATAGAAAGTAGTTATGATTACAATCAACCATTACCATTTGTTTATGGAGATAATCAAATGATTCCAGGAATAGAGGAAGCTGTTGGATACATGAAAGTAGGAGGGAAGTCTAGAATTATCGTTCCGTCAAAATTAGGTTTTGGTGATATAAAAATAGATGATAATTTGCCAGCTAATTCAGCTCTTATTGTTGATTTAGAACTTGTTGACATTCAGAGGTAGATTCATAATAGTTTGTCTTGCCAGAATGATAGATGTCGATAACTGTTATGATGGCAAGACAGCTCCATACAGGAATAGCTAATTTGTCAGTATCTAAGAAATTGTTCAAAACGCCGTGAATAAAATAGCTTATAATTGCTAATGTTGCGGCAAGAACCAATATCTTAGATTCTTTATTTTTTGCTTTTTTATACGTTGTAAGTCCTTTATATACAGATACAGCTACCAATAATACAACTATAAGCGAACCAATAACACCCATTTCTGCTAAAGCTCCGATGTATTCGCTGTGAGCATTGCCGCCATCACCATAATTTGTTGTGATGATAGTTTTGTTCATAGACAATTGATAAGGAGCATAAACAAATTGGTATGTTCCTGGTCCCCATCCAAAGAAAGGTCTTTCTTCAAAAAGTCTTAATGCAGAGCTCCAACGATTTATACGCTCAAGATTAGAGGCGTCAGTAGAGATGTTTGTTATAGATTGCACATGTTCTAAAAGATTACTTGAAGAATCTTGTTCATTACGTTCCATTACATCAATGATTTGATGTCTGAATGTAAAGAATATTGCTACTAATGCAATTATGACTGTCAAAATAAATTTGAACTTGATTTTAAATAATACGCATATTAAAATACCAATAACAGCGATTATACTCAACCAAGCAGCTCTACATGAAGATAAAACCATTGCAAGACAGAGTAATGCGAAACATATTGCGATTATGATTCTTCTTGAAGTCTTGATGTTTGGTATAAATAAGAAAGCAGCATTTAAGATTAAATATATTGCCAATGCGGCACCATAAGCTGTATGGTCGTTATAGAAAGGTGTCATTACCCAGTGGGCTGAATTTCCAGAAAAACCGTTTATGGCATGATTTGTTATGGTGTAAATGACCACGATAATGAGTCCTGCTATATATAACCAAATGAATTTATTGATGTTATTTGGGTCTTTGAAAAGTTTGGCGCATACAAAATATGCAGGAATAACAAACCAAATTCTTGATAATAAATATTTTATTGATACTAATGGAAGTTCGCTGGTTATTGTTGTGATGGAAAACCATATCAACATTATGTAAATTACTATTGATATAGGATGGCTAGCAATTGGATTGTCAAATTTTCTTTCTTGGAGTAATTTAGCGATAAAAAAGAATAACACTCCAAATAGGAGAGGTTCAACAGGTATTGATAAAGATAGTCCGAAATCAATGCCTAGTCCTTCAAGATTTATGGATAAAGGTGTTAAAAATGCGATTAAAAATAAAACTTTGTCAAACGAAAAGAAGTATAACATCAATACGCCCAATACGATAGGGAGTCCGAACATTAGATATATGCTTTTTTCTACGACTAAGTAGAGGCATAGAGCAATGAACAATGCTACTATGACGTAAAGACTTGCTATTTTAATACCTTTTTGCAAAGCGATGAAAATGTTTATTCTTTGACGCTAAATTTTTCTATAGAAGCTACAACTAATATTGATAGCAAGAAAGCTCCGATTCCGCATAAAGCAACTATAACCCATCTTACTGGGTAAGATTTTTTGTCAGCAACGAAAGGACTTGAAACTAAGTTTAAGAATGTCATATCGCCATCAGCTTGACGGATTTCTTCTTCATATTCCAATCTGACTTCACTGTAAGCTGCTGTTTCGCTTGCGATTAGTTCTACTAAAGCAATAGCGTTAGAAATGTTTTCTGGATTGTTTTTGTTGCCTTCACTGAAATAAGCAATAGAGTTACCTTTTGAGAGATATAAGTAATTTATCATATTGCCATCTTTTGTGATTTGGGCGAGTTCTCTTTTTAATGAATCGATGAAATCATATTTTTTAGCAAGATTTTTTTCATACATTCTTACATATTCCCATTTCTTGCTTTTGTGTATTTCGTTGAATTTCACGTTGTAAAGACGTATAATTTCATTAACCATTGCACAGGCTATTTCTGGATCTTTGTCTAAGACTTTGATTCTTACGGCATCATATGGTGTTTTTGAAATTGATACTCTGTCGCGATATTCTCCAATTAAGACTGTTTTTGCGTATTTGTATTCTGGATTGATTTCGTAATGTTTCATTAAATCAAAAAATTCAACAACAGAATCCATAATTTCTTGAGATTCCATTACTTGTAACATTTGTTCTGTATAAGTTTCATCTGAAAATTCAGACATGCCACCAGGATACACTATAGCTTCTGATTTGTATTTAGGTGTGATGAAAGTAGGACCGGAGAATACTGCTCCAAGAACTGCTGCTACAATTGTGATGATAGCGATGTGCCATTTCCACTTAAAAACTGCTTTTAAAAGAGGTGTGTTGTTGAAATATTTATCCATTTTTTTAAGATTTTATTCTGATATTTAATAGGTTATATTAAAAATGGTTATACAAATTTATTTCTTCAAAGATAAGAAATAAATCGAAGTAAAAACTTATTTTTTTGTGTTTTATTGCTTTTTAATATGAATAATTGAAGATGAGATTAGATTTTTTAGTTCTTTATAATCTAACATCTTGGTGATGAATGCGATGATTGAACCTAATCCAAGTGATATAAGGAAAGAGTGAATCCAATTTAAAGATGTGTTCTTTAATATGATTGTTGTTATGCTTGTTAATGTTATAAAAGATAAGATGCTGATCCATAATTTTACCCCAAAGTTTAAATTAAAAGTTCTTTTTGCGATAATGAATTGTATGAAGCATGTCGCAAATTGTACGCAAAGGCTTGTAAAAGCAGCGCCTTGAGCTTTGAATATAGGTATGAAAATTAAATTTAATGAAATATTGATGATAACGCCAATCGCTGCTACAATATTGAGCTGCTTTAGATTCCCGTTGGCGGTAAGTAAAGTGCCGAAAATATACGTTATTGATATTGAAACGAAGCTTCCCATCAGAATTTGCAATATTTTCGATGATTCGTGGATTCTGCTGTTGTATACATCAATGATTTCATTTTCAGGTCTTGGATATAAAAGCTCCATTATGTTCTGGCTGTAGAAAATACAAACGATGGCGATTAGGCATGTCATTGTTAGCATCAGGCTAAACGATTGTTTTACTAGTGATTGCAAATCTTCACCTTTCTTTAGTACAGATGCGAATAAGGGGAGAAGTATGACGGAAAATAAGTATGATATGTTATTTCCAGCATCGAATAGTCTATATGCTTTTGCGTAGATTCCAGCTTGTATAGCTGAAATGTCTTTTGGTAAAATACGTTCAATCAAGACGGGTTCAAGGCGATTGTAAAAACTCATTAACAATACTAATAATGCATAAGGCAAGCTTTTCTTAATTATCATTAGTATAAATGGTAAATTCAATTTTATGACTAGTTTTCCCGTGTGTTTCAGAACGATAAATATTGCGATGATTAATGTAACAACGTATGATATTGTTTGAGAATAAACAAACCAATAAATATTGAAATTGGTTTGCGGGAATATTCCAGACCATAGTAAGAAACTGCAAATAAATATCATCAGTACTCTATCTAGTACAGAAAGCATGCTGTCGGTTTTAAAAAGCAATAATGCGGCAATATTAGACCTGACATATAGTATGAATGACAGTAGGACTTGGTTAAGTCCAACAATTCCAAGCAGTTTTAGCTGCTCTGTGTTGTATCCTATTGCTAATCCGATTAAAAATATCACTAAAAAATATCCTATTCCTAAGAATATTTTGGCTTGGCTAATACCTACGAAATATTTTGATAGCAAATGGTTGTTTTGAGCAATATTTTTGCTGTTGAAATTTGTTAATCCTATGTCGAGTATGATGTAAAATAGGTAGGAGAAATTGAATATCGCCAGATATGTTCCGTAAGAGGCGTCGCCAACCAGATTTTGTACCGTTCTATCAACGCCTAGAATCCAAAAAGGTTTCACTAACAGATTGATAAATAATAAGAAAATGATATTCTTTAAAAAACGGTTGTTCATTATTTGTGATGAATGTTATTTTTGAAATAAAGTGTAAAGATACGTTTTTTTTGCTTTGTTTGTCTTTTTTTTGAGAATAATTTGTTTTCTGATTGTTTATTACAATAAAAAGTTGAAAAACGCGATTTAACATTAGTTTTTGATAAATATTAATTGTAGATTTGCAATAGAAATTTTGGGAAAATGAATCAGGAAAAACATTCATATAATGAAGATGCTGTTGAGTTGTTGGATGATGAGAAGACTTTGCTGCTTTTGAATGATGATGTAAATACATTTGATTATGTTATTGAGGTGCTCATGAAAGTTTGTCATCATACATTGGAGCAAGCAGAGACATGTGCAATGATAACTCATTATAAAGGTAAATGTTCTGTTAAATCAGGGACTTATGAAGAATTGAAGCCTTATTATATAAGCTTACTAAATCATCACTTATACGCTAAGATACAATGAATATGAAGGGATATACAGAGAAGGAAAGGGCGTTGATAGAAGTCGCATTTGATATTTTTATTCAGTCTGTCGCTAAGGTTATGGATTCTGAGCAGATTGGGTATATTGTAAAGGCGTATAAACTGGCTTTGGATAAATATGATGGCAGGAAAACCTTGTCGGGTGGTTTATATATGCTGAAACTCATAGAAATGGCAGATATTGCTGTGAATGAGATAGGTTTAAGGAGTAAGACGATTGTTGGTATTTTCCTGCATGGAATAACGTCTGAGTCGGATGTGACTGTTGAATATATTAAGGAACATTTTGGGGAAAGAGCTGCTTTGATTGTTTTTGGTTATAGTAAAATATCTGCGATTCAGACAAATAAGGTTTCTTTTCAATCAGAACAATTTAGACGCTTGTATTTGTCACTTATAGATGATATTAGGGTCGTTTTGATAAAGATAATATGTCTTCTTTATGATATGAGGCATAGGGAAGATGTTGATAGCAAGACTTTTAAGGCGGATCTTAGTGATGTTAAGTACTTATGTATTCCTATAGCTCATAGGCTTGGATTATATGAGATTAAAAAAGAGTTTGAAGAAAAGGTAATGGTGTATGAATATCCTAATGAATATGAGGATATTAAGAATAAAATACGCGTTTCTTCAACTGAACAGGAACGCTTGATGGAAAATTTTCTTGCTCCTATAAGAAAGGCTTTGGAAGAGGAACATATTGATTCATATATCAAATGGCGCACAAAATCGGTGTCGTCGATTTATGAAAAGATGAAGACTAATAATCTTACTTTTGAGCAGATCTTTGACATATTTGCAGTAAGAATTATTATAAAAAATAGTAAGCCAAGTGAGGAAAAAAACGATTGCTGGCGTGTTTATTCTATTGTTACCAATATATATCAGCCTAATCCTAAACGTTTGAGGGACTGGATTACAACGCCAAAAGTGTCTGGTTATGAGTCACTTCATACAACAGTGCAAGCAGATAAAAATTGGATTGAAGTGCAGATTCGTACTGAGAGGATGGATGAAATAGCTGAAAAGGGTAGTGCGGCGCATTGGCAATATAAAGGAAGAAATAAGAAGCAAACGACAGATGAGTGGCTTAATCAAGTGAGGGAAATTTTGGAGAGTCCTCAATATGGGAGGTTAGATGATAGATTGTCAAGTAGTTGTAAATCTGATAAGATATATGTTTTTACTCCTAATGGTGATTTGAAGCAACTTCCAATTGGTGCGACGGTTTTGGATTTTGCATTTGATATTCATACTCATGTGGGAAGTCATTGTGCGGGAGCTAATGTTAATGGAAAACTACAACCTATTCGTTATGAGTTACATAGCGGCGATAGGGTCGAGGTGTTGACTAATAAAAAACAGTCTCCTAAAGCGGATTGGCTTACTGTTGTTACAACTGATAAGGCTAAGGCGAGGATAAAACGTTATCTGAAAGATCAGGAAATGAAAGAGGCTGAGATCGGTAGCGCTTTGTTTTACAGAAGGTTAAAGAACTGGAAGATAACATATACCGACAGATTGTTAAGCGAAATTCTTAAAGAATATAATTTGTCTTCAGGAATAGAGTTTTATCATCAAATTGCAACGGAAAAGATTGATATAGCGCGTCTTAAAGATTTTATCTTGTCTCAAATAGAAGAAAAGGATGTTAGGTCAGATAAGCTTGGTGATGAATGTGTTAAGGAGGAAAAGTTTTCGGAAGCTAAGATAGAAGGGGTTCGTATTGGTAATAATCTGAATGACTTGGCGTTCAAGATTGCTAAATGCTGCAATCCTGTATCGGGTGAAAATGTAATTGGCTTTATATCGATAAATGGTGGAGTAACTATTCATCGTGTTGATTGTAATAACATTAAGGCTTTGAAAAAGAGTTATCCATATCGTATTATTGACGTTAAATGGGGCGCGGAATCATCGGTTGTATCAGATGTTACGCTAAATGTGATAGGTGATAATGAATTGGGATTGTTGGGCTCTATTTCAAATACGATAAAGGAGTTGAATATCAATATTGTTAATGCTAATTTTGAGACAAAAGATAATAGGTTTGTTGGAAAGCTTGTTCTGCAGGTAAATAATACAGACCTTCTTGATCAATTATTGAATAGGTTGAGAGTCTTAAAAGGTGTCTCAGAAGTAAAAAGGGTAGGTTAAATCTATTGTTTAACCCACCCTTTCTAAGTTATTGATATAATTGTTTTTATATCTTAATTATTCTGTCATAATTCCAATTATAACTTTATCAGTTTCTCTCATTCCTTTGCTGGCGAGTGTTCCTATATTTTTGATTGTTTTTTCAACGCCAACGCCGATAATGCCATCTCCATCGCAGAAGTTCTTTTGGTTTTTGCACATATAATAGCCCATTAAACCAGATTCTACAGCTGTTGCTATTTTAGCAGCGCAAGATGCTTTTGCGCCGTCGCAGATAATACCTGATGTTATTGCTAATGAGTTTGTTAATGTCTTTGAAATGGTTTCAAGGTCTTCACCCAAGAGGTAAGCTACGCCACATGCTGCTGCACAGCCAGCGCTGATAGCACCGCAATATGCTGATAATCTTCCGATTAATGTTTTCTGGTGTATTGCAGTGAGGTTTGAAACGACCAAGGCGCGGTAAATTCGTTCTTCTTCGATGTTATATTCTTTGGCGTATGCTAAAACAGGCATAGATACTGTAATGCCTTGATTTCCACTGCCTGAATTGATTATAACAGGCATTTCGCAACCGTTCATTCTGGCATCTGAACCAGCAGCAGCCCATGCTTTTGCTTTTATCTTAACGTCGTTGCCGTAGTTGCTTAAAAGCAAACTTCCAATATTTGCACCCCAATCGTTCTTTAGACCTTCGTCGGAAATAGCTTTGTTATATTTTAACTGACGTTCTAAAATGTCTTTTATATCGTTGATGTCCACATTGTTAGCGAAATTATATATGCCTTCCATACTTAATATGGAACGATCTGTAAGTTCTTTGGAAGGTTTGCTTATTGTTTCGCTTTTGAATAATGTTGTTTCGTCCTTTTGGATATGGACAATATTTGTGTGGAAACCTGATATTCTTACAGATGCAGAGTGTTCGTCGTTATAAACTTTGATAGTTACATCAAGTTGTTCTTCTGAGTCTATGTGTGTGATATTCATTGGAGTAGTGTCCAAGAATTTTTGGGTTTCTTGCTTTTGTTCTGCTGTTACATTTGCAATAACTTCTAATTCTTTTTCTGGATTTCCGCCAATGATTCCTATTGCTACAGAAGCTTTTAAACCTTTCATACCATTGGTGTTAGGTACTATGACGCTTTTAACGTTTTTGATGATATTTCCACTTGCTAAAATGTCAACCTTGTTTGGTAGTGTGCCTAATACTTCTCTTGCTTTTGCAGCTGCGTATGCGAGGCAAATAGGTTCTGTACATCCCATTGCTGGTACGAGTTCTTCTCTTAAGATGTTGATGTACAAGTTGTAACGACAATCTGATTTATCCATTTTTTTGTATACTTTATTTTTTGCAAATATAACTTAATTTTGGGTTATGCTAATTTTTTTTATCAAATATTATCAATCCATCTTTCATGGTCAGGGCTCTATCTGCCATTTCAGCTAATTGTGGGTTATGTGTGACAATTACAAACGTTTGTCCTGTCTTGTCTCTTAGATTGAAAAATAGTTCGTGAAGTTCTTTCGCTGATTTAGAGTCAAGGTTTCCAGAAGGTTCATCGGCTAATACTATTGACGGATTGTTGATTAGCGCTCTAGCAACGGCTATTCTTTGCTGTTCTCCGCCTGAAAGCATGGATGGTTTGTGGTCCTTTCTGTTGGTAAGATTGAGATAATCAAGTAGTTCCATTGCTTTTTCTTCAGCTTCTTTTTTTGATGCTCCTGCAATGTAGGCAGGTATACAGATATTTTCCAATGCTGTGAATTCTGGTAAAAGATGATGAAACTGAAATATGAAACCGATTTTTTTATTCCTGAAAGATGCTAATTGTTTTGAATTTAAAAGGTTAATTTCTTGATTATCAATTATTACATTTCCTTTATCAGCTTTGTCTAATGTGCCGATTATTTGCAACAAGGTTGATTTTCCAGCGCCAGATGCTCCGACAATGCAGGTGACTTCACTTTTGTTTATGTTTAAATCAACGCCTTTGAGGACTTCTATGTTTCCGAAAGATTTGTATATGTTACTTGCCTTAATCATCTTTGATTTTTTTGCAAATTTAGAAAATCTTTTCCACTTTTGAGAATAAAAAATGAAGGAGAAATACTTCATTTTTAATGTTTGGGTAATACTTTAAATGCAAAGAGTTTTTTATCTGTTTTTCTGTAATTTAGCTCTAGTAAAAGGTTTGTTTCTGTCAAACAAATATCTGTATGTTATATGAGTCTTGTATATCGTTGCTCCAGCACTTTCTGCGATTTTCATCATTGGTGGATTGAAGTCGCCAATCCAGTTAAGTTGTAGGTCTTTGTATTTGAATCTTTTTATTTTGTGTTGAGATTCGAGTGAGCAAACGAGACCCGCTTCTAATCCTTTTCCGCGATGTTCAGGAACGATACCGAAAACTAAAGATATTGCTCTGTCACAGATTCTGGCTACTTTAACTCTCCATAAAACTCGTAATTTGTTGAGTAAGTGCATTTTTCCATTGAGACCTTTGTAAATTTGGTTCAGGTCTATCATAAGAAGGAAGAATCCTATAGGTTCTTTTTTGCCATTTTCATCAATGTGGTAAGCAAAATGCATCAATCTTGGGTCGATGATTGGTTTTAAGCTGTTTAGCAGCCCGATGGCATGTTGTCGAGTAAGTTTTGTGGCTCCTGGAATTGCGCCCCATGCTTTGTTGTAAATGATTAAGAAATCGTCGGCATATTTGTCAATGTTGCGTCTGTCGAGTATTTCAAAACTATAACTAGGGTTTCCATAGAAGCGTTTTGCCTTTTCATGTAAAATTGGATCAAGACCTTCTGTGGAGAAAACTCTGCGGTAGGTGTATTGTCTAAAAAATGTCTGAAATCCGTAATTTTCAAATAGTTTACTATAGTAAGGGTAGTTGTAAGGCATATTGTAAACTGGGTCTGAGAAGCCGTCGTTTAGACATCCCCAGAAATAGTCTCTGTCGCCGAAGTTAATAGGTCCGTCCATCGCTTCTTGTCCGTGTTCGGCATTCCACTTCTTGGCTGCGTCGAAAAGCATGTTCGCAGCTTCTTGGTCGTCGATGCAGTCAAAGAACCCACAACCACCTGTTGGTTGTCCGTTTTCTTCCTTACTATACGTATTAGATGTTTTTTCGTCGTAAAAAGCTGCAATCCTACCAACAGTTTTTCCATTTTTGTCTTTGAGAATG
>JAEIGA010007290.1_pt1 | contig 16809 bp, 15 predicted proteins | sample 9270691 | NCBI WGS metagenome assembly JAEIGA01 (sample SAMN17057246, study PRJNA624740) | gut metagenome | biome: biome; isolation source: fecal sample | host: Bos grunniens | place: China: Xizang | collected 2019
AACCACATAACAATTGGTACTCAGTGGATTAAAAGCGAAAGTCTTGATTTTCATAAGCGTCTTTTTAGCGGCCCTAAAGGTAATGGCTTGGCCTGTGAATCGCAAATCTTTGGCCCGATGAATCGCAAATCCATGGATATCGCTCTACCGAGGAAATTACAAAATATCTTTGCTCGAATCGAAATTCGGCAAACTTTTGCGCGCCGTTATAAACTCAGAGTGCAAAATCCAAACGCAGAGTAAAGATTATGAATTGAAAGTGATGATTGTTTGTGTGCAAGTTTAAGTAGATTTGTTTCATGAATTAATGAAAACATTGGAACGATGAACAAAAACATTGGTCTTAAACTGAGAACTCTACGCTTGAAAAGGGGATTGTCGCAGCAGAATGTGGCGGACGATTTGGGTTTGTCTGCAACGGCATATTCCAAAATTGAAAATGGAAGAACGAATATTTCCGTGAGACGTCTGCATCAATTGGCCGATTATTTTTATGTGTTTACAGCCGATTTTTTGGATCCACGAAGAGAACTACCCCGATATATTAACGAGGTGGACGAACTTACCGAGAAAGAACATCAGTATCTTAATCAGTATTTTGCGGGCATCTTAAGTAGTGTACAGGAAGTTTACAGAAGGGGCAAGTAAACCACTTTTTTGGTTTCGAAAAATTCTTCCTCGAAATAGTCGGACAAAGCATGAAGCATGGCCTTGTTTTTGAAAGCTTGCATTTCTGCCGACAATTCTCCGCCTTTCAAGCAAATGATACCGTTGGGAAGCGCATTCTGTTGGACCGGCGTAATGTTTTTGCGGCAAAGACGAGCCAAATCGCCCAAGGGCATGACGGCGCGACTTACCACAAAGTCGAATTTTCTTTTTTCATCTTCCACTCTGGAATGGCAGAATTCCACATTCCGGAGCTTGATTTGTTGTGCAACATCGCTGGCGGCTTTCAGTTTTTTACCGGTGCTGTCGAGCAAAAGAAACTGGCACTGAGGAAACAAAATAGCCAAAGGAATACCGGGGAAACCGCCGCCCGTACCCACATCCATGATGCGGCTGCCATCCTTGAATCGCAAAATTTTGGCAATACCCAGTGAGTGCAGGATATGATGTTCGTATAAATGTTCTATGTCCTTGCGCGAAATCAAATTGATCTTGGCATTCCAATCGGTGTACAAGTCGCCCAAAGCGGCAAATTGAGCTATCTGTTCCTGGCTCAAATCGGGAAAATATTTCTGAATAATCTGCATCCTAACTAAAGAAAATGGTAATTTTGTGCGGCAGTGCCTATCGGGCGCGAAGTTACAGGATTTTTAGCAAAATTGCAGCAGACTATGACGATAATTGATACAGATTGGGGATTGATTTCTTACCAGGAAGCCTGGGATAAACAAAAAAGTCTTTTTCAAGAACGTTTGACGGCCAAAGCGCAGGGCGACAATCATTTGCCCGATGTCTTGGTGTCGTGCGAACATCATCCGGTGCTTACTTTGGGCAAGAGCGGACAAATAGACAATCTGTTGGTTTCGGAACAAATCTTGCGTCAGCGCGGGGTGGAATTCTTTCAGATAGAGCGCGGTGGCGACATTACCTATCATGGACCCGGTCAGTTGGTGATGTATCCCATTTTCGATTTGCAACATTTTTATGCGGCAGATGCTGAGGCTGGCAGCAGAAGAGGCATCGGTCTGAAGGAATATATCTGGCGTCTGGAAGAAGCGGTGATTCTGTTTTTGAAAGATTTCGGCATCGAGGCAGAACGATTGGAAGGTGCCACCGGCGTTTGGTTGGATGCACATAGTCCGCGCGCACGTAAAATCTGTGCCATCGGCGTGAAAGCCAGTCGTTTTGTTACCATGCATGGTTTGGCCTTCAATATCAATACCGATTTGTCGTATTTCCGTCTGATCAATCCTTGCGGATTTGTGGATAAGGGAGTTACTTCTTTGCAGCAAGAATTGGGCGGACAAGTACAAGATATGGCAGCTTGTCAAGCGCGTTTACGCGAAAAATTTCATCAATTATTTCCAATCAATGGCTGAAAGTCCGTGTTGCACCAGATACTGATTGGCTTGGCTGAACTGATGATTGCCGAAAAATCCACGATAAGCCGACAGCGGAGAAGGATGCACCGACTTCAATACCAAATGTTTAGAGGCGTCGATAACGGCGCCTTTGCGTTGTGCGTAACTGCCCCACAATAAAAACACCAGATGTTCGCGTTCTTTCGATAGAGCGGCAATGACTGCGTCGGTAAATTGTTCCCAGCCTTTATTCTGATGCGATCCGGCTTGATGCGCTTGCACGCTCAGAGTGGCATTGAGCAACAGCACTCCTTGTTTGGCCCAGCGTTCCAAATTGCCATGGCGCATGGGCGCGTAACCTAGGTCGTTTTCGATTTCCTTGAAAATATTCTGCAAAGAGGGCGGCAAGGCGATGCCTTCGGGAACGGAAAAACTCAGTCCGTGCGCTTGTCCGGGTTCGTGGTAAGGATCTTGTCCGAGTATCACCACTTTCACTTGGTCGAAAGGGCAGAGGTCGAAAGCGTTGAAGATATATTTGGCCGGAGGATACACCGTCTGCGTGGCATAGGCATTTTTGACAAAAGTCACCAGATTGGCAAAATAGGCTTTGTCAAATTCGGGCTGCAAGTGCTGTTTCCACGAAGCGTCTATCCTTACGTCCATAGTTGTTTAAATTAAATTGATACCGTGCTGACGGCAAGTCTGTTTCATATCGTCGGGCCAGATGCTGGCTTGGATTTCGCCGATGTGCGCTTTGCGCAGCAACAACATACACAGACGTGATTGTCCGATACCGCCACCGATACAAAGCGGCAGTTCGCCGTTCAACAGACGCTGATGGAAATACAATTGGCAACGATCCATGCTGTCGCTCAGCTCCAACTGGCGCAGCAATGCTTCTTTATCGACGCGGATACCCATGGACGACAATTCGAAAGCTTGTCCCAGCACTTGGTTCCAAATCATGATGTCGCCGTTCAAACCTTGTTGGCCGTTTTCGCCGATAGTGGTCCAGTCGTCGTAGTCGGGCGCGCGCATGTCGTGCTTGCTGCCATCGGCCAAAGCTCCACCTATACCCATGATGAACACAGCGCCATATTCACGCGTAATTTCGTTTTCTCTTTCCTTGGGCGACAAATGGGGATAACGCTGACGCAGTTCTTCCGAATGGATGAAATAAATATCGCGGGGCAAGGACGGCTTGATGCCGAATTGTTCGTACACCACATATTCCGTCTGACGCAGCACGCCATAAATACGACGCACCACCGATTGCAGAAAGTCTACGCTGCGGTCTTCCTTTTCGATGACGGCTTCCCAGTCCCATTGGTCTACGTAGAGCGAATGCAGGTTGTCCAACTCTTCGTCGGGACGGATGGCGTTCATGTCGGTGTAGATACCGTAACCGGCTTCAATCTGGTATTCTGCCAAGGTGAGGCGTTTCCATTTAGCCAAAGAATGCACAATTTCAGCACGTTGTTCCTGCAAATCCTTGATGGGAAAAGCCACCGGACGTTCCCAGCCGGAAAGGTCGTCGTTGATACCTTGTCCGCTCAGAACGAAAAGGGGCGCCGTGACACGACGCAAGCGCAATTCCGATGAAAGGCTTTGCTGGAAAAAATCCTTTATTTGCTTGATACCATGCTCGGTTTGTTTCAAATCGAGCGGGCTACGATAATCTTTCGGAAGAATCAATCTGCTCATAATCAATCTGTTTCTTGGTATCTCCGTGGGGAGTCGAACCCCAATCGATGGAACCGGAATCCATTATTCTATCCATTGAACTACGGAGACGTTTTTTTTAATGGCCATAAATATACTTGGCCCAATTCGTTTCGAAATAAGCTTGGTCGCAACGATCGAAATAAGACGAATGTCCGGGCCGAGGAATGTAAGAACTCAAGCCGTAGCTGTTGTCGAGCGCGCGTGTGCTGTATCCGTTCAAATTGCTGTACAATTTTTCGCTATGGTCGTGATAAACGACGCACTGTTCGAAACAGCGGGCAAAAGTAGTAAAAATATCAGAGCTTTCCTCTTTCGTCAATTGTTGGATGTAATGATAAAAGTCGTAATAGAGCGAGTAATAACGATTTTCCAGCGCCTGCACTTTTTTGTGGTCGATAGTCTTGTCTTGACATTCTTGCATCACTTCGCGGGTAGCCTGCGCCAAAGCATCCATTTTAGAGAGATCTATCAAGGAAATGGCGCCGTAAGGATAAGGCGTTCCCTGAAATGTATACTGACGATAATACTGCATATATGCCCGACAAACCGCCTCGCCAAGCATGGGAATAGTAAGGTCTTTGTCGAAGAAAACCGACATCAGGTCGGCATAAGGATAACCCGCTCCCAAAATCTCGATGGGCGAGGCTACCACATAATCGCAGACATTTCGCAAGTCGTAGAGCGCTTCCACACAAGTGCCGAAACAAGCATCTATCATCATCATATCCAAGCCCAATCCTTCGATGGCGCGGGCAATATCCAGGTAGCTGATGCTTTTTCTTCCGTCCATGCCAAAGTTTTTGGTAATCGGCATTTCGGGCGCTCCGGCAGCTCTGATGTAGGAACTTTCCTTAATTTCGATGTCTTCGGGCAACCAACCTGTGCTATGCGACCAAAGTATTAAGGCATATTCGTCGGCAGGAGCGGCTTGCATGGCATCTTGCAAAACTTCGCGCATGGCATTTTTTTCCAGAGCAGTTGCAAATTGATATTGCTCCAACAATACCGTATCGCCGCGATAGCCACCTTTGTTACTCTTGTAGGGCTTTATTTCGTAGAGTTTCTTGCTCTTGGCCGTGTTCATAAAAAGCATCAATCGTCCGTTTTCCATGTTGACATCGCTGGCATTCACCAAAAGATCGTTCAAGTTGGTGTGCGCCCATTGCGAGAGATTGTTGTTGGCCTCCATGTAGATAATCACCGTGCGATGATTGTTTTTCTTCTCCCACGGACCATGACAAGCGCTGCCCGTCACTAACAGGCATAGCAAAGCAAGGATGACAACAAACAGACGATGCTTCATAATTGGATGGCTTTGATGATTTCCGGCCAAGCGGCTTTCAGTTCGCTCATGTTGTGGAAGAGCAAGTTGCAACCGGCGTCCAAGAGTACTTCGTCTTCGAGCAAGCCCGTATTCACCGCAATGGTAAAGATGCCTGCGGCGCGTCCGGCCTGTACACCCAAAGGTGCATTCTCGATAACGATGGCCTCGTTGGCGGCCACTCCGGCTTTTTTCAAGCCCATCAGGTAAGGTTCGGGAAAAGGTTTGCCTTGCTTCACATCGAAGGCGGTCACCATGCTGTTTTCGTTGAAATGTCCGGGAAAAGCTTCGTTCAGACGATCGAAGAGTTTGGTTTGTCCTGAGCCGGTCACCAGAATGCGTTGCATACCGGCATCGCGAATGCAATCCAACAAGGCATCCGCGTCTTTCATGATGGGCGCAGCCGGCATATTGTCGAACATTTCCGCTTTGCGGCCGTAGAGTTCCTTCACTTCTTCATCGCTGGGATCGCGTTGCAATTCACGGCGATAGAGAATTTCCAAAGTGGCTTTACCCGTACGCCCCTCGTGCATATAGGCTTCTTTTTCTTCGAAAGAAAAACCCAAACTTCTGAAAAGCTTGGTCCAGCAATAGGCATGATGCGGCATAGAATCAAACAGCACGCCATCCATATCGATCAGCGCTGCTTTAGGCTGGAAGGATGACGATGCTGTTTGTTGTAGATATTGATATTTCTCTTGTTCGAACATCAAGTCTTAGAGTCTTTTACGGATAGCGGCAGAAGCTTCTTCGTAGCCGGGTTTTTCGAGCAAGGCAAACATGTTGCGCTTGTAGTCTTCCACACCGGGTTGGTCGAAAGGATTGATGCCCAGTACATAACCACTGATACCGCAACCTTTTTCGAAGAAATAGAGCAACTGTCCGATATAATATTCGTTCAATTCGGGCAATACGATTTTCAAGTTGGGAACACCGCCGTCAACGTGAGCAATCTGAGTACCCAGTTCGGCCATCTTGTTCACCTGATCTACGCGCTTGCCAGCCAAGAAGTTCAAGCCGTCGAGGTTTTCTTCGTCGTGAGGAATCACCACGGTTTCCTTGGGTTGAGCAATGCTGATAACGGTTTCGAAAATGGTACGTTCACCTTGTTGAATCCATTGACCCATAGAGTGCAAGTCGGTAGTCAAATCGACAGAAGCGGGGAAAATACCTACATTTTCTTTACCTTCACTTTCGCCGTACAATTGTTTCCACCATTCAGAAACAAAGTGAAGCTTAGGATGATAGTTCACCAAGATTTCAATCTTCTTGCCCTGAGCATACAAGGCGTTGCGGGTAGCAGCATACAAAGCAGCAGGATTTTCTTCGAAAGAAGTAGCGCATTGTTCTTCCATAGCCACAGCACCAGCCACGAATTGCTTGATATCGAAACCGGCTACAGCGATGGGCAGCAAACCAACGGGAGTAAGTACAGAATAACGACCACCAACATTGTCGGGAATGACGTAAGTTTTGTAACCTTCCTGAGTTGACAAAGTGCGCAAAGCGCCTCTCTTGGCGTCGGTGATGGCCACGATGCGGGTGCGAGCTTCTTCCTTACCAACCTTTTCTTCGAGCAAAGTCTTGAGCAGACGGAAAGCCAGCGCCGTTTCGGTGGTGGTACCCGATTTAGAAATATTGATGATACCGAAAGATTTGGTTTGCAACAATGCCATCAATTCAGACAAATAATCTTCGCTGATGTTATGACCGGCAAACAACACTTTAGGATTGCCATCGTTTTGCATCCATGAGAAAGTATTGCTCAGTGCATCGATAACGGCCTTGGCACCCAAATAGCTACCACCGATACCGGCAACAACCACTACTTCGCATTTGCTGCGCAGACTTTCGGCAGTGGCCAATACATCATTGAGGAATTCCTCAGTAATAGAACTGGGCAAGTTGAGCCAACCTAAAAAGTCGTTGCCCTTACCAGTGCCTTTGTGCAACATTTCTTGGGCAGATTCACACTTGGCTGCGTAGCCGTAAATTTCTTCTTTCGGAATGAAACCGAACACTTTTTCGAGTTGAATACTGATTTTTTCCATAATGATATTAATGTAAATATTGGCTGAGAAGTTTAATTTCTATGCTGGGTGAAACCCTTTCGTAAAGAACGTTGTAAACGGCATCCAAAATAGGCATGTGAACGTGATAAAGCTTGTCGTTGATTTCTTTCATACACTTGGTGCCATAATAACCTTCGGCTACCATTTCCATTTCCACGTGCGCCGTCTTTACCGAATAACCTTTGCCAATCATCGTACCGAAAATACGATTGCGACTGAATTTCGAATAAGCCGTCACCAACAAGTCGCCGGTATACACCGAGTCGGAAATTTTGCGATTTTCGTCGGGGAAGGCGGTGGTAATGAAGCGTTTCATTTCCTGAATAGCGTTCGAAACCAGCACGGCACGGAAGTTATCACCATATTTCAAGCCGTGGCAAATGCCGGAAGCGATGGCGTAAACATTCTTCAAAGTTGAGCCGAATTCCACACCGAAAAGGTCGGGCGTGGTGGTGGTATGTACAAAACGACATTCAAAACACTTGGCCAAAGTTTTGGCCTTGTCTTCGTCCTGACAAGCAAAAGTAAGGAAGGACATGCGTTCGTAAGCAACTTCCTCTGCGTGACAAGGTCCCGAAATGGTGGCGATATTTTCGTAAGGTACCTGATAGAATTCGTGCAGATAATCAGAAATCAGCATGTTTTCGTCGGGAACGATACCTTTGGTGGCAATCAGGATGGTCTTTTTCGAGATATCCTGACGCATTCGCTTGATTTGCAATTTCAGATAAGGCGAAGGAATGGCAATAACCAAGGTATCCGATTGCGCAACGGCTTGGTTGATGTTGCTGTAAAAACGAATACGATTGGTGTCCAATTCCACCAAGCTCAGGTATTTGGGATTGTGGCCGCTTTGTTTGAACTGACGGATGTCGGCCGGATTGCGCAGAAACCAATTGATTTGCTGCTTGCCGTCCATCAACAACATCTTGGCGATTGCTGTGGCCCAGCTGCCACCACCCAGAATTCCTATTTTACCAAGTTCTGCCATAAAGATCAAGCTTCGGTTTCAACTTCGCCGTTTTCCTGTTCGGCGTCTTTCTTCTTTTCGGGACGCATCTGCGGGAACAACAACACTTCCTGAATGGTACTCTGACCGGTGAGCAACATCACCAGACGGTCCATACCGATACCCATACCGGAAGTAGGAGGCATACCATATTCCAAAGCGCGCAAGAAGTCTTGATCGATATACATGGCTTCGTCGTCGCCTTTTTCGCTCAGACGCAATTGTTCTTCGAAGCGTTCTCTTTGGTCGATGGGGTCGTTCAATTCGCTGTAAGCATTGGCCAATTCCTTGCCGTTCACAAACAATTCGAAACGTTCGGTAAGGTTGGGATTATCGCGATGCTTCTTGGTAAGCGGCGACATTTCAATGGGATAATCGGTGATGAAAGTAGGCTGGATAAGTTTGCCTTCGCAAGTTTCACCAAAGATTTCATCGATGAGTTTACCTTTACCCATGGTGGCATCCTGTTCAACGTGCAGTTTTTTGCAAACTTCGCGCAAATCGTCTTCGCTCATGCCGGTGATATCCACGCCGGTGCTTTCCTTGATGGCTTCGGTCATGGTCAGACGACGGAAAGGCGCCTTGAACGAAATAACATTGTCGCCGTTTTTCACGTCGGTGGTACCCAATACTTCGGTACAGATACGTTCCAACATCTGTTCGGTAAATTGCATCATCCATTCGTAATCCTTGTAAGAAACATAGATTTCCATACAAGTGAATTCGGGATTGTGCGTGCGGTCCATACCTTCGTTGCGGAAGTTGCGCGAGAATTCGTAAACACCTTCGAAACCGCCCACGATAAGACGTTTCAGATACAATTCGTTGGCAATACGCAAATAAAGAGGAATATCCAAAGCATTATGATGCGTGATGAAAGGACGAGCCGATGCACCACCGGGAATCGATTGCAATACAGGCGTATCCACTTCCAGATAACCATGTTCGTTGAAAAACTGACGCATGCTGTTGAAGATTTTGGTACGCTTGATGAAAATGTCTTTTACGCCTTCGTTCACCACCAGGTCGACATAACGCTGACGATAACGCAATTCGGGATCGCTGAAAGCATCGTACACCACGCCGTCTTTCATTTTGACGATGGGCAGCGGACGCAAAGTCTTGGCAAGTACGGTGAGTTCTTGTGCGTGTACAGAAATTTCGCCGGTCTGGGTGCGGAAAACATAACCCTTAATGCCGACAAAGTCGCCGATGTCGAGCAATTTCTTGAACACGACATTGTACATATCCTTGTTTTCATCGGGACAGATTTCGTCGCGGCTGATGTAAATCTGGATGCGGCCCTTGGAGTCTTTCAATTCCATGAAAGAAGCCTTACCCATGATACGGCGCGACATGATACGTCCGGCTACACACACCTGACGCTTGGGTTCCAAATCGTCCTGGAAATTTTCTTTGATTTCGGTGGAAAAAGCATTGGTAGGATAGAGGGCTGCGGGATAAGGTTCAATGCCCATATCGCGCAAAGTCTGCATACTCTGACGACGTCCCAATTCCTGTTCGCTCAATTCTATTTGACTCATAATGATAATGTTTCTTAGTTGATAGCAGATTGCAGGTAAGCCAAAAGCTCTTCCTTGGCGAGAACGCATTGTTCGCCGCTCTGCATATTCTTGATGTTGATTTTACCTTCGTTCATTTCGTTTTCTCCGGCGATGGCTACGAAAGCGATTTTGCGGTCGTCGGCATAAGAAAACTGCTTTTTCAGCTTGGCAGCATCGGGATAAAGTTCGGCGCGGATGCCTGCGGCTCTGAGCTGGGCCAAAATAGGCAGACAATAGGCACATTCCTTTTCGCCAAAATTGGCCACCAACACTTGCGTACGCTTAAGCGAAGCTTCGGGATAAAGATCGAGTTGGTTCAATACGTCGAAAATACGATCGGCGCCGAAAGAAATACCCACGCCCGAAACGCCCGGCATACCGAAAACGCCCGTCAAGTTGTCGTAACGACCGCCACCGGTGATGCTACCCATTGCCACATCGAGCGCTTTCACTTCGATGATGCAACCGGTGTAATAATTCAATCCGCGAGCCAAGGCTAAATCCAATTCGAGTTCGGCTTGCAAAGGCATCATATCGATGATACTCAATACATAAGACAATTCTTCGATACCTTTCAGGCCGGTTTCGCTGGCTGCCAAGATGTTTTTCAGAGCGTCCAACTTTTCCTGGTTGCTTCCCTGCAAAAGAAGAATGGGTTGCAATTTGTCGATGGCTTCTTGCGCAATGCCGTTGTCGGCCAGTTCCTTATTCACGTTCTCCAAACCGATTTTCTCCAACTTGTCGATGGCAACGGTGATTTCGGTGAGGTGCTGTTCTTCGCCCAGAATTTCGGCGATACCGCTCAGAATCTTGCGGTTGTTCAGCTTGATGCAAATACGGATGCCGAAACGACGGAACACTTCATCGATAATCTGCAGCAATTCCACTTCGTTCATCAAAGAGTCGCTGCCCACCACGTCGGCGTCACACTGGTAGAATTCGCGATAACGGCCTTTCTGCGGACGGTCGGCTCTCCAAACAGGTTGAATCTGATAACGTTTGAAGGGGAAAGTGATATCGTTGCGATGCATCACCACATAGCGGGCAAAAGGAACGGTCAGGTCGTAACGCAAACCCTTCTCGCACAATTGCTTGGTGAGAAGGTTGCTCTGACGCGACAACAAATCTTCGTCGCTGCTATGCGAAAGAAAATCGCCGGAATTAAGAATCTTGAACAATAATTTATCGCCTTCGTCACCATACTTACCCATCAAAGTGGAAAGTTGTTCCATGGCCGGAGTCTCGATGCTTTGAAAGCCGTAGAGTTCGTACACAGAACGGATGGTGTCGAAAATATAGTTGCGCTTCGACATTTCCTCCGGAGAGAAATCGCGCGTGCCTTTAGGTATGCTAGGTTTCTGTGCCGCCATGATTATCTTTCGATGGTTTGTTCACGGTCGGGACCTACCGAAACGATGCTGATGTTCACGCCCAATTCGGCTTCGAGGAAACTCAGATATTGATTGAATTCTTCGGGGAATTCGTCTTCCGATTTCATGTGGCTCATGGGAGTGTTCCAACCGGGAAGTTCGGTATAAACAGGTTCAACTTCCACGCTGTCGATATCGAAGGGGAAATCTTCCACTTCTTCGCCGTTAATCTTGTAAGCCACGCAAGCCTTGATGCATTCGAAATCGTCGAGAACGTCGCTCTTCATCATGATAAGATCGGTGACGCCATTAATCATGACAGCATAACGCAAAGCTACCAAGTCGATCCAGCCACAACGACGGGGACGTCCGGTAACAGAGCCATATTCATGACCGTTGTCGCGCATCTTTTGGCCCACTTCGTCGAAAAGTTCGGTGGGGAAAGGACCGCTACCAACGCGGGTGCAATAAGCTTTGAAAATACCGTAAACCTTACCGATGCGTTGAGGAGCTACGCCCAAACCGGTGCAAGCGCCTGCACAAATGGTGTTGGAAGAGGTAACGAAAGGATAAGAACCGAAATCGATGTCGAGCATGGTGCCTTGAGCGCCTTCGCACAATACCTTACGGCCTTCCTTGATGTGTTTGTTGATATAATGTTCGCTGTCGATGAATTCGAACGTCTTCATGCAGGCAACGCCTTCCATCCATTCGGCTTCTGCTTGAGCCAAAGCGGCTTGGTCTACTTCATAACCCATCTGGGCCAGCATTTGCAGATGACGTTCTTTGCGAGCTTGGTATTTTTCTTCGAAATTGAGTTGGATATCGCCTACGCGCAAACCATTACGGCTGATCTTGTCGGTGTAGGTGGGGCCGATACCCTTGCCGGTGGTACCGATTTTACCGGCGCCTTTGGCGGCTTCGTTGGCAGCATCCAACAAACGATGAGTAGGCATAATCAAGTGAGCCTTCTTCGAAATTTTCAGACGTTCGGTGAGCGGGTGTCCGCTGGCAGCCAACTGATCTACTTCTACTTTGAACAAAGCGGGATCCAGCACTACGCCGTTTCCGATAATGTTCACTTTATTGCCCTGGAAAATTCCCGAAGGGATAGAGCGCAATACATATTTCTTGCCTTCAAATTCCAAAGTGTGTCCGGCATTCGGACCGCCTTGAAATCGACATACCAATTCATAATTCGGGGTAAGGACATCTACTACCTTACCTTTACCTTCGTCGCCCCATTGTAGGCCTAATAATACATCAATGTTCATTTTATTTTGCGATTGATTTTTAACGGACAAATGTACGTTATTATTTGCAGATTTTACTTGCTTGAGCCAAATTTTTCTTGGATAATTTGCAGGATGTTCTTTCTAAGTTCGACAGCCTTCTTCAAATCGGCATTACCGGCCAGTTTCAGGAAGAATCTGCGCGAACGATTGTACATTTTTATGATGAAAATGCGTGAGCGGGCGTAGAGCAACAAACTCGGATAAGAAACCACCAAAAATGCGGCTGCTATCCACAACTTGCTGGAAATAGCCCAGATAAGAATAAATAGAATCAAATACCAGATGGGCAGAATGGCGATGCTGATGCCCAACTGAATGGACGCGTGCAACATTTTGTCCTTAATCAAGTGCGTGTTGATGAGCTTGGCCAAGCCCAAAGGCAATACATTCACGATGGCTCCGAATATCCAAAAAGGCAGCAGCAATATAGAAACGGGCAGACGCAACCACCATTCGCCAAGCACACGTTTGCGCAGAATCCAGTCGCGTAAGTTCAGTTTTTTGAGCAGCTTGCTGTATTCGGCTGTCAGCGACATGAGCTTTTCGAAAGTGTCGGGCTCAGATTCCTTCAATTGGTCGATGGCGGCCACGGTGGCTTTATCGGCGGTGAGTTCGTTGGGGAAGTAGCTCTTGCGCAACTTCATGATTTTCATCTGACGGTCGCGGTTGACGCTGCAAAGCATTTCGTATTGTTCGTAATGTTCGCGGTCGCTGATGTCGAGCATCAGTTCCTTCACTTTGTCGTGCGCTCTTTGGTTCAGTTGGGCGATGGCCTTGTTGGGATCTTCCTTGTAAAGTTCGTACAAATCGGTGAAATCGAAGGGTTTACCTACGATGATACACAATTTGGATTGCGCCGAGAAATAATTCGAATAATGATGTGCCATGGGCACGATGCGCAAAGGCTTTTCGAAATGATTGTCTTCCGCTACTTTGAACGCAATGCGGGCAAAACCTTTCTTGAACGAAGCTAGATAATGTCCTCTCTGATGCGAAGCTTCCGGAAACAAAGCCACCACATCGCCTTCTTCGATGATGCGTGCCGATTGTTCGAAAATAGCGTCGTTCTGTCCGAGTCCGCCATATCCGGCGTCGCGAACACGGAAAGCCGGCATGATGCGAAGTGTGCGCAAAACTTTGGCCAAAGCATCTTTCTTGAAAATGTCGCCGCGGGCAATGAACACAGGACGTCGTTTGCCGGTAATGGCATGCAGCACGCCCAAAGCATCGTTCAATCCGTTCTGGTGATTGCAGATAACCAGATATCCTTCCTTGCCTTTGGGCAGATTTTCTGCGTTGACAACGTTGTATTTGCGATAATAAATATGATTGTGTACAAAACCTACGTAAGGATAAAGCAGACTATAAATCCAGTTGGGCTTGTTTACTTCGTCGAAACTGATCATAACTTCTTTGTATAAAAAACTTAAAGGCTGATAAAAATACTTAACCGGTGCAAATATAATTCACACCGGTTAATTATGCAAAGCTCGAATGTTTCGGGAAAAGTCTTCTTAGATACTTTGTTCGATATTCCAGACAAAAGCTCTGATACCAACGTCCTTGTTGCGCAAATCCAAACGATGTACGCAATCGAGCAAATCGGCCACTTTGTCGTCTTCCACCATGGTGATGACGGCCGAGTTCATTTCGGGCCAAGTATGCGTGCCACGACGAGGTTCGCCGCCGTTGCTTCCGCGTCCCTGCACTTCTTCAAAGAGCGTGAAACCATTTATTTTCAGTTGGTCGAGCAAATATTCCACGCGGCTGGTATTGGCTTGGTTAAATATGATAAATACAGCTTTCATAGTCGTTCGTGTAAGTTTAAGAATTCTGATGACGTTTGGTGTCGATTTGCATGAAAATGAAGTTCTTGCGATTTTCTTTTTCCTTGTCGCGTTCGCCATGTTTACTCATGATGGCATACATGACGGGCACCACAATCAGCGTGATGAAGGTCGATACGGTCAGACCACCAATCACAACGATCCCCATGGGTTGCCACAATTCCGAACCTTCACCTTGGCTCAAGGCCATGGGCACCATACCCAAAATGGTGGTGAAAGCGGTCATCAATACAGGACGCAAACGAGAAGCTCCCGACAATTCGATGGCCTGGTTGAGTTCGTAACCGCGGTCGCGCATCAAATTGATGTAGTCTACCAGCACGATACCGTTCTTCACAACGATACCCACCAACATGATACATCCGAGTGCACCAATCATATCGAGCGTTACGCCGGTTATCCAAAGTGCCAGAATAACACCGGTAAAGGCGAAAGGCACCGAGAACATGATGATGGCCGGTTTAGAGTAAGACTCAAACTGTGAGGCCATTACCACATATACCAACATCACGATGAGCAAGAGCAAAGTGGCCATGTCGGCAAAACTCTTTTGTTGTTCTTCGTAATCGCCGGCCAAGCGGTAGGTGATGCCGTTGGGAATATCCATGCGACTCATTTCCTGATCGATAGCCATGGCCAATTCTCCCAAAGAAGTGTTGTAGGGCGTCACGCTGACGGTGAGGTAACGCTGACGGCTCTTTCTGGTGATGGTGGGCGGCGACCAATATTCTCCGATGCTGGCAATTTCGCTTAGTTTGACATTCTTGCCGGTGGGAGTAGGAATGCTGATATCCATGATGTTGGTGATGGAGTTGCGGTCTTCTTCTTTCAGACGCACCACGATGTTGTATTCGTCACCGTCTTCTTTCAGGAAGCCTACTGTCATGCCATTCACGCGGTTGCGCACATAGGTGGCTACCGCCGATGAACTCAGTCCGTGACGGGCTACTTTTTCCTTGTCCACATTGATCATCAGTTCCACGCGGTCTTTGTCGCGGCTAATCATGATGTTACGTGCACCGGGAACATTCTGTGCGATTTGTTGCTTGGCTTGTTCGGCCAACAGGTTGGTTTTGTCGAAATCGTAACCATAAATTTCAATATCCACGGTAGACGAAGCACCGCCCATACCGCCGCTTACCATGGCGCGCGAGTCGATGATTTCGGGATAATTCTTCATTTCCTGACGCAAAACTTCGGCAATTTCAAAGATGCTGCGTTCGCGCTGGTTTTTCTTGCTACAAGTGATGTTCATCGAAATCTTGTAGTTGCTGGTAGAAGAGAACATGGCAGCCAAACCTGAATCGTCGCTCGAGCCGGCCGAGGTGGAAATAATCTGGATTTCAGGCACCAATTCGTAGAAACGCTGTTCCAAACGACGAGCCGTTTTCAAAGTCTCTTCGATGCGCGAACCCAATTGCAGTTCGATGGCAACTTCTACGCGGCCGTTGTCTTGTTGCTGCATAAAGTCGGTACCGATCTTGCCACTGAAAGCAGGAATCAGCGAAGCAACAAAAATCAGGAAACAAACCGTCAGGGTGAGGGCTTTATGATTCAAGCAAGCATGCAAGGCTTTGGCATACCATATATCAATCTTGTCGAGCATGCCCACAACGTATTTCTGATACCAGTTTTGCTTGGGCTGTTCTTCGATAAGTTCGCCATTAACCACTTTGACGGGCTTAGACTTCAACAACTTAGAGCAAAGCATCGGCGTCAGCGAGATAGCTACGATGGTAGAAGTACAAACCACGATGGTGACAATCCAACCCAATTCTTTGAACATGATACCGGCGATGCCTTCGAGCATGGTCAGCGGCACAAATACAGCCACAATAACCAAGGTGGTGGCTATAACAGATACCCAAACTTCGTTGGTGGCGTAGATGGCAGCTTCTTTCGGGCTGGCGCCGCGTTCGATATGCTTGGTGATGTTTTCCAATACCACGATGGCGTCGTCCACTACCATACCGATAGCCACTGAAAGCGAACAGAGCGAGATGATATTCAGCGAACTATCCACAAAAAGCAGGTAGATGAAAGCCACCACCAACGAAATGGGAATGGTAAGCGAAATAATCAGCGCGGCACGCCATTTTCCGAGGAAGAACAATACCACCAATACCACGAAAAGCAAGGCGTACAAGATAGATTCTTCCAAAGAACTGATAGAATTTTGGATATCTTCGGCGGTGTCGTAAATCTTGGTGATCTTGACGTCGCTGGGCAACATCTTGGCGGCTTTGAAAATTTCTCTTTCCAAATCCTGACAAATCTGTACAGTGTTGGCACCCGATTGCTTGGTTACCATCAGACGGACAGCTTCCTGAGCATTTACCTTTTCGTCAAGACTCAAATCCTTGATGGTATCGCGGATAGTGGCAATGTCGCGAACAAACACCTGACGGCCGTCGGCAGTGGTGCTTACCACGATATCGGCAATTTCGCTACTTTCCACATATTCGCTGCGCACCTGCACCTGATATTGCTCTTTGTCCATTTTGAGCGTACCCGACGACATGTTCAAGTTGTTGGCGCTGATGGCATTACCTACTGTTTCCAAAGGAATGCCGTAAGC
>JAEIGA010007291.1_pt1 | contig 16808 bp, 14 predicted proteins | sample 9270691 | NCBI WGS metagenome assembly JAEIGA01 (sample SAMN17057246, study PRJNA624740) | gut metagenome | biome: biome; isolation source: fecal sample | host: Bos grunniens | place: China: Xizang | collected 2019
ATCAAGGATACAAGAGGAATCATCGACGCTATCCTCGATGGCTCAATCGACAAGGCTCCTACAAAGCAGATCCCTTACTTCAACTTCACAGTTCCTACAGAACTCCCAGGTGTTGACCCTGCAATCCTCGACCCACGCGACACTTACGAGTGCGCATGCCAGTGGGAAGAGAAGGCTAAGGACCTCGCTGGACGTTTCATCAAGAACTTCAACAAGTTCACAGGAAACGACCTTGGCAAGGCTCTCGTAGCAGCTGGTCCAGCTCTCTAATCAGAAAGCACTTACATACCATATTTTCGGCCCTGATTCGTCAGGGCCGATTTTATTTTACGGTGGTTTTGAAATTTAGACTATATTCACTATATTTGCGGGCTGTTTGGGTAAGGTTGCTCAAACACATTCCAGACAAAATATAAAACTAAAACAATATGGCAAAGGAAATCAAAAACGAAAATGCTGAGGCAGTAGTCGAGGCGGTTTCAAAGACAGAGCAGTTCTTCGAGAAGAACGGTAAGCTCCTTGGTATCATCACAGCTGTTGTAGTTGTTCTTGCAGCTGCAGTATTCTGCTGGAACAAGTTCGTGTATCAGCCAGCTGCTGAAGAGGCACAGGGTCAGATGGTATCGGCAGAGGCTAAGTTCCTCGCAGGAGACTATGAACTCGCACTTAACGGCGACGGCAATGCACTTGGCTTCGCTCAGGTGATCGACGAGTATGGCGCTAAGGCAGGCAAGGCAGTTTACTTCTATGCAGGAGTATGCGAGCTTCAGCTTGGAAACTGGAATGAAGCAATCAAGTATCTCGAGTCTTACAAAGGCAAGGATGCAATCCTCGCAGCACGCGCTACAGCTTGCATCGGTGATGCTTATGTAGGTCTTGAGGACTACAAGAAGGCTCTCACTTATTTCGAAAAGGCTGCCGCTGCTGCCGACAACATGTTTGCTGCCGGTTATCTCCTCAAGGCTGGTGTTACAGCCGAGAAGATCGGTGAAACTGCTAAGGCACTTTCTTTCTACAAGAAGATCAAGGATCAGTACCCACAGTCAATGGAGGCGTACGAAATCGACAAGTACATCGGCAGAATCGAAAAATAATTGAATTATGGGAAGAGCGTTTGAGTTCAGAAAAGAACGTAAATTCAAAAGATGGGGTCACATGGCCCGTGTCTTCACAAAGATCGGAAAGGAAATCACTATCGCTGTAAAGCAGGGTGGCTCTGACGTTACCGGAAACCCACGTCTCCGTGCCCTTATCCAGACTGCACGCAGCGAGAACATGCCTAAGGACAACATCGAGCGCGCAATCAAGAGAGCAACTGACAAGGACCAGGCAGATTACAAGGAGGTAGTATTCGAGGGATACGGTCCTCACGGAATCGCAGTCCTCGTTGAAGCAGCGACAGATAACAACAACCGTACAGTTGCAAACGTACGCTCATACTTCACCAAGAGCGGTGGATCGCTTGGAACATCAGGAAGCGTTGACTACATGTTCGACCGCAAGTGCATGTTCCGCATGAAGACAGCTAACCCATACGATCTCGAAGAGCTTGAGCTTGAACTCATCGACTACGGTGTTGAGGAGATCTTCGAAGAGGAGAACGAAAACGAGGAAATGGAGATTGTTCTCTACGGTGAATTTACAGCTTTCAATACAATCCAGAAGTGGATTGAGGAGAATGGCTATGAGCTTGTAGCTGCAGAATTCACCCGTCTCCCTAACGTTGACCTCAAGGTTCTTGAAGGTGACGCAAAGGCAGACATCGAAAAGCTCATCGAGCGCATCGAGGAGGATGACGACGTTCAGAACGTATATACTACAATGCAGCCGTAAGCAATACGGATTTTCATACTGATACGATACCGGTCCGTTGACATGTCATGTTCATGTTATCGGACCGGTACTGTATTTGTGCAGATTGAAAAAGCCAAAAATTTTTGTTAACTTTGTCTGGATTATAAACATTGGAACCCACAACTCATCACTACCATGAGCATACAGAACGATAAGATAAGGGAACTTGTTCAGCGCAGAGAGAAGGCGCGTCTGGGCGGAGGGCAAAAAAGAATCGACGCACAGCATCAGAAAGGTAAACTGACCGCAAGGGAAAGGCTTGCAATGCTCCTGGACAACGGAAGTTTCGAGGAATTTGACATGTTTGTCCAGCACAGATGCACAAACTTCGGAATGGAGAATTCCTGCTATGACGGTGACGGAGTTGTGACAGGCATGGGCACCATAGACGGACGTCTGGTGTATGTATCTGCACAGGATTTCACGGTAAGCGGCGGTTCCATGTCTGAGACCATGGCCATGAAGATCACAAAAGTCATGGACATGGCCATAAGGAACGGAGCACCATTCATAAGCCTGAACGATTCAGGTGGTGCACGCATCCAGGAAGGAATATGCTCTTTGGCAGGATATGGAGAAATTTTTGAGAGAAACATACTTGCCTCAGGTGTGATTCCTCAGATATCATGCATTTTAGGACCATGCGCAGGAGGGGCTGTATATTCCCCTGCCCTGACAGACTTCACCATAATGGTCAAGGACACATCCTATATGTTCCTGACCGGTCCGGGAGTAGTAAAGACAGTGACAGGAGAAGATGTCACTCAGGAAGAGCTCGGAGGTGCAGGCGTGCACTCGACAAAGAGCGGTGTAGCTCATTTCGCTGCAGAAGACGAGGATGAAGCCATGCTGACAGTCAAGGCCCTGCTGAGTTTCCTGCCTTCAAACAATCGCGAAGAAGCTCCTTTCATGAATACATCAGACCCGGCAGGAAGGTACGACGATGCACTCAACGAAATCATACCGGACAATCCGAACAAGGCATACGACATGTATCAGGTGATAGGAAGTATCGTGGATGACGGTAAGTTCCTTGAAGTACAGAGGTCATGGGCCAAGAACATGATTGTGGGATTTGCCCATATGTACGGTCGCTCTGTGGGTATAGTTGCCAACCAGCCTAAGATACTCGCAGGAGTGCTTGACATAAATGCATCGCGCAAGGCTGCCCGTTTCGTAAGGTTCTGTGACGCATTCAACATACCTGTTGTCACTCTTGTTGATGTACCAGGCTTCCTATGCGGAACTCAGCAGGAATACGGCGGCATAATCACCCATGGTGCAAAACTTCTGTATGCATACGGTGAAGCCACAGTCCCTAAGGTTACGGTAACCTTGAGAAAATCATACGGCGGAGCACATATAACAATGAGCTGCAAGCAGTTGCGAGGCGATATCAACTATGCATGGCCTTCTGCCAACATAGCCGTAATGGGAGCAGAAGGAGCGGTTGAAATTCTTTATTCAAAGGAAATCAAGTCGGTTGAAGACCCTGAGGAAAGGATAAAGATTACAGAGACCAGAAAAAAGGAATACAATGACCTGTTCTGCAATCCTTACAACGCAGCCAGCTATGGATACATAGACGACATCATCGAACCACGCAACACTCGTTTCCGCATAATAAGGGCACTGGAACAGCTTGCAGACAAGAAGCAGGAAAACCCTTGGAAGAAACACGATAATCTACCTTTATAATATGGAAGAAAACGTTCACGACATAGAGAGTTATATCATAACCATAAGACGAAGGAATTCACCAGCACAAGTACAGACTGTTACTGCCGCGCCCATGCCGGGATCCGTCGTGGCTGCCGTATCCAGGAAGGAGACAGTCAGGACAGACAAGCCGTCAGGAGCCGGAACTGTTGTGACAGCACCGCTTCCAGGGGTGATCATATCTGTGAAGGTGAAACCTGGAGATACCGTAAAGGCCGGACAGGTCGTTGCCATCCTGGAAGCGATGAAGATGGAGAATGAAATTCAGGCCGAATGCGATGGCATCGTGACAGCAGTTCATGTAGAACAAGGAGAATCCATACTCGAAGGAGCCACGATAGCCACAATAAAATAGTTTAGCATCGGCATATCATGATAGATCTGAAAGATAGAATATACATTCTGGATGGTGCCATGGGTACCATGATTCAAAGATACGGACTGACCGAGGGTGATTATCATTCCGGTCAGTTTATTTCGTGTCAGAAGGAGTTGAAAGGGAATAACGAGTGCCTCAATCTTACTCATCCGGAAATAATCAAAAGCATACACAAAGAGTACATCGAGGCCGGAGCCGACATCATAGAGACCAATACATTCAGTGCAAATACAATATCGCAGGCGGAATACGGATGCGAGGATTTTGCCATGCAGATGGCCTACGAAGGTGCCAGGATAGCCCGCGAAGCAGCAGATGAGACATTAGCTGAAACCGGACGCAAGGTGTGGGTGGCAGGAAGCATGGGACCGACCTCAAAGTCGCTTTCTCTTGCTTCTGACATATCTGCGCCGGGAGTCAGGGCGTATGGTTTCGATGATATGTACAACGCATATAAGGTACAGGCGGAATCACTTCTGAGAGGAGGTGCAGACATTCTTCTTATAGAGACATGTTTCGACGCACTGAATGTCAAGGCTGCATTGAAAGCCATCTCGGACTGTCGTTCGCATATCCCTGTAATGATTTCAGTATCTGTGGGAGACCGAAGCGGAAGAACGCTTACGGGGCAGACATTGGAGGCGTTCTACACATCGGTAAGACACTACCCCATCATGAGTTTCGGACTGAACTGCTCACTTGGAGCCGCCGACATGGTGCCTTTGCTTGAAGATATAAACAATTGGTGCAGCTGCCCAATAAGCTGCTATCCGAATGCGGGACTTCCTAACGAAATGGGAAGCTACGACCAGACACCGGAAGCTATGGCTGAGCAGGTCAGCGATATGGCAAGGCGCGGACTTGTAAACATCGTCGGAGGATGTTGCGGCACGACTCCTGACCACATCAAGGCAATAGCACAAGCCATAAAGGGAATAGTCCCTCATGTCATATCGGAAGACAAGGCAAAGGAACTTAAGGTAAGCGGCCTTGAAGCATATAACCTCGACGTAAGACACTGCAACTTTACAAATGTCGGAGAAAGGACCAATGTAGCCGGTTCAAGAAAATTTGCAAGACTCATAGCTTCTGGTGATTACGAATCAGGATTGAGGATTGCTGCAAGACAGGTAGCTGACGGAGCCTCCGTGATCGATATAAACATGGACGACGCCATGCTTGACAGCACCAAAGAAATGGAGACTTTCCTTCGCTATCTTTCAAATGATCCTGATGTGGCAAAGGCAGCAGTGATGATCGACTCGTCCCATTGGGAAACCCTGATGGCAGGTCTTAGGAATGTCCAGGGAAAATGCATAGTAAACTCTCTCAGTCTCAAGGAAGGAGAAGAGTCCTTTGTCTCAAAGGCCAGGGAAATCAGATCGTTCGGCGCGGCAATGGTGGTGATGGCGTTTGACGAACAAGGGCAGGCGACAAGCTTTGACCGCAAGATCGAGATCTGCTCAAGGGCATACCGTCTGCTCACCGAAAAGGCAGGCGTATCACCTGAAGACATAATCTTCGATGCAAACATCCTTTCCATCGGCACCGGAATGGACGAACATGCAAGATATGCCATAGATTTCATAGAGGCAGTAAGATGGATAAAGAAGAATCTCCCGGGTTCACTCACATCCGGAGGAGTATCCAACCTTTCATTTGCATTCCGAGGCAACAACAAAGTACGTGAGGCCATGCACTCAGCCTTTCTCTACCATGCGATAAAGGCAGGCCTAGATATGGCGATAGTCAACCCATCCATGCTTCAGGTATATGACGACATAGAGCCGGAACTTCTCAGATGCGTCGAGGATGTGATTTTCGATACGGATCCTGAGGCGACAGAGAGGCTTATCGAAAAGGCTGCAAAGATGTTGGAGATTGCCGGTCAAGCCGGAAATGACGAGAGCAGTCTTCTGCCCAGAAACACAGAATCCCTGGAGGAACGTCTTCGCAAGGCCCTCATCAAAGGCGGATCCGAGAGTCTTGAAGACGACCTTAAGGAAGCCTTGGAGACATACGGGCAGGTTGTTGATATAATTGAAGGTCCTCTGATGGATGGTATGGAAACAGTGGGCAAGATGTTCGGAGAGGGCAAGATGTTCCTTCCTCAGGTCGTAAAATCCGCTAAGGTAATGAAGGATGCAGTTGAAATCCTGAGTCCATATATGACTGATTCCGAAAAGAACGATTCCGGAAGCAGACGGCCTAAGGTGGTTCTTGCCACAGTCAAGGGAGACGTCCACGACATAGGCAAGAACATAACAGGAATAGTCCTGACATGCAACGGATTCCAAGTTCACGACCTTGGAGTGATGGTGGACAAGGAAACCATACTCTCCGAAAGCGGAAAAGTCGGTGCCGACATCATAGCCGTCAGCGGGCTTATCACACCGTCACTGTTCCAGATGGAGGAACTTTGCCGTGAAATGGCTGCCAGAGGAATGGACATCCCGCTGCTGGTAGGAGGAGCCACAACCTCAGCTCTGCACACAGCTGTGAAGCTTGCACCAATATATGACCATGTATTCCATGGTCCGGATGCGTCATCAGGAGCCGTCATGGCGAAGAGATGCATCATGAACCGGGAAGCATTTGAAAAAGAGGAACATGACAAGCAAGAAAAGTTAAGGAAGATATATATGACAAAAGAACAGAAGGTTGAAAGGTCTGCCGATACTGAACACGGATTTCCTGTAGAGACCTACCTGACCGACAAACCGGAAGACATCATAGGCAAGGAAATTCCGCTTGAGGAAGTTCTTCCATATTTTGACTGGAAGATGTTCTACGCAATATGGGGAGTGAAATACGGAAGTGCAATACCAGAAGCGGCCGAGCTGATGCAGCTGAGAAGAGACGCAGAAGTGGAGCTGAATAATGGCGGATTCAGGATAATGCTCACTGCAGAATTCTTCAATGCTACGAGCAATGAGAATGAAATAGTATTCGAGGACAAGGCGAAAACTGCAAGAAGAATACCGATGCTCCGACAGGAAAGCGGCAAAGGCATGTCTCTATGCGATTTCGTCATTCCAGCAGGTACAGGAAGGACATCGCCGTTCGGTATGTTCGCAATCAGCGTGAACGCAGGAGAGAAGGAGCATGTAGAGGGCTGCTGCTGTCCGGCATGTTCAAGCAGACATGAAGACCTGATAAGCAGGACTGTGAAACAGACACTCGCGGAAGCCGCTTCAAAATGGCTTGATCAACAGATTCTTGATAAACAGATTTCAGACAAGGCTTTCAAGATCATCAAGCCGGCTGCAGGCTATTCAAGCTGCCCTGACCACACCTTGAAGAGGGACATTCTTGACATGGTGGGAGAAGGACTGGGCATCAGGCTCACTGAAAGCTGTGCAATGATTCCGGAAGCCTGCATCTGCGGATTCATATTCATGCATCCCGAAGCATGCTACCCTGAAATCAGGAGCTTGAGCAGAGAGCAGTACGATGGATATGCAGCCAAGAGAGGTATGAGTGAAGACGATGCACGACGTTTCCTCGGATATCTGCTCTAAAACATAAGAATAACAACATAAAACAAGAAGACATGAAGGTATCTGACATCATAGCAAGCAGCACAAGACCATTTCCGTCACTCGAGATAGTTCCGCCTCTTAGAGGGATCACAAAAAGCGAGCTTCTGGAGAGCATCGCACCTTTCATGGAGTTCAAGCCGAAATACATCAACGTCACCAGTCATAGGGATGAATTCGAGTACCGTGAAGAAAAGGACGGGACATTCAGCCGCCACCTTATAAGAAACAGGATCAGCGAGACAACCGTTTGTGCAGCCATAATGTCAAGATATGACATCGATGTCGTGCCACACCTCATATGTGGCGGAAACACAGTAGAAGAGATTGAAAGCAGGCTGGACAATCTCGCCTTTCTGGGCATCAACAACATAGTGGCTTTAAGAGGAGACAGTATGACAGGAGAGAAACGTTTCACACCGACTCCCGGAGGCTACAGCTACGCAAGTGAACTTGTCAAAGGCATCAGAAGCTACCAGGGCAGCAGTTCCTACAGAAGAAGCAAAGGTCTGGACACCGACGACAGGTTCTTCTGCATCGGAGTGGGAGGATATCCGGAAAAACATTTTGAGGCAGCCAACATAGAGACAGACATATCAAATCTTAAAAAGAAGATTGACGCAGGCGCAGACTACATCATCACCCAGATGTTCTTTGACAACAAGGTATATTATGAGTTTGTGGAAAGGTGCCGTGCTGCAGGCATCACGGTTCCGATCATACCAGGTCTCAAGCCGATATCCACTGCGCGCCAGGTGAGCCTGTTGCCTGAATCATTCTCACTTGACATCCCGGTCGAACTCACAGAAGCCATTTCAAATGCTGGCACAGCCAAGGATGCAGTCTATAGAATCGGAACGGAATGGTGCACAGAACAATGCAAGGACCTTATCAGACATGGTGTCCCTGCTGTTCATTTCTACACGATGGGCAAGTCAGAAAACATAGTAAGCATCCTGAAGGAATGCTTCTAATATATCAATTCCCTGATTTTTTGTTGAAAATATCATTGATATGTCAATGTATTATTATTAAATTTGCATGATTGCGGATAATTTATAACCAAAAACATAATAATACACTGATATGCAGAACAAATTGCAGGAACTGACAGACAAGCTCTACAACGAAGGTCTGTCAAAAGGTAAACAGGAAGGTGAGGAAATCCTTGCCAAGGCTAAGGTCCAGGCAGAAGACATCATCGCCAAGGCCAAGGCTGAAGCTGCTGCCATCATCAATGCAGCGCAGAAAGAAGCTGATGACCTGAAGACAAAAGTACAGGGAGACCTCAAGATGGCTGCCGCACAGAGCGTAGCTGCAACAAAGCAGGACATAGAGACTCTTGTGGTGGCAAAGATGACTGAAGCTCAGACAGCCAAGGCTCTGACTTCGGCAGAATTCGTAAAGGAAATCATCACTGCTGTTGCAAAAGGATTCAGCAAGGACGAGCCTGTAGAACTCGAAATCGTCCTTCCCGAAACACTTAAAAAGGAGCTTGAGCCATTCGTTGCCAATGAGCTTGCGAAGGTGCTCGAAGCCGGTGTCACAGCATCATTCTCAAAGAAGGTAGCAGGAGGTTTCACAATCGGTCCTAAGGACGGAAGCTACTTCATCAGCTTCACAAACGACACTTTCAATGCTCTGATATCAGAGTATCTCAGACCGGCTACCAAGAAGATTCTCTTCGGATAATACGGATATGAACAATTACGAATACATAATAGCAAGTCTGCCAGACCTTACCACCGGATGGAAGTTCGGAGAAAAGGGACCAGAAGACTACATAGAGGAGGTCATCAGCCTATGCTCCGCAAAAGACAGGAAGGTCATAGAGTTCCTGCTTTCAGGCTTTGAGTCCGGCAACCTCGATGTATCCTTCTACCGCAAGGCTCTCGGGCATGAAAACGGTTTCATAAGGGATTATTTCCTCTTTGACCTGAACGTGCGCAATGCCAAGGTGAGGTACCTGAACCGTGCTCTCGGCAGACCGGCAGATATGGACGTCATGACCCTCAACACAGAAGACGAGGAAAACAACATTGTAGAAGATGCGGAATTCGAAGAAGCCGCAGTACTCGACATTGTCCTCGGAGGGAATGACATACTTGCCCGCGAGAGAGGCATGGACGACCTCGTATGGGACAAGATCTGCTCACTCACCACATTCAGCTATTTCGACCTCGATGCAATACTTGGCTTCATGGCTAAGCTGAACATCGTTGCAAGATGGTACAGACTCGACGAGCAGACCGGACGCGACATGTTCAGAAGACTTGTCGAAGAGGTCAGGGGCACATTCAAAGGTGTCGAATATAACGAATAATAATAACACAAATATAACATGAAAACAACAGGAAAGGTTACGGGAATCGTTTCCAACCTAGTTACGGTAGAAGTCAATGGCCCTGTATCTCAGAATGAGCTTTGCTTCATCACAGTAGGTGACACCAAGCTCATGGCAGAGGTGATCAAGGTCAACGGCAAGAATGCTGCCGTGCAGGTTTTCGAAAGTACCCGTGGACTCAAGAACGGCAACGAAGTCGAATTCGAGGACAAGATGCTTGAGGCAACACTCGGCCCAGGCCTTCTCTCAAGCAGCTACGACGGTCTGCAGAACGACCTTACAACAATGACAGGTGTATTCCTCAAGAGAGGAGAATACACAGACCCTCTGAACCATGAAAAGCTTTGGGACTTCACCCCTATATCCAAGCCTGGCGACAAGGTTGTGGCAGCAGACTGGCTCGGAGAGGTGAAGGAAGGATGGCTTCCTCACAAGATCATGGTTCCGTTTGCCTTTGAAGGAGAATATACAGTAAAGTCCGTGGCAGAGGCAGGACAGTACAATATCGACAAGACAATTGCAGTCCTCACAAATGGTGCTGGCGAAGACGTTGAAGTAAAGATGTACCAGAAATGGCCGGTAAAGGTAGCCATCAAGGGATATAAGGAAAAACCAAGGCCATCACGCATCATGGAAACAGGTGTGCGTGTAATCGACACCCTCAACCCTATCGCAGAGGGAGGTACAGGCTTCATCCCTGGTCCGTTCGGCTGCGGAAAGACAGTGCTCCAGCATGCGATTGCAAAGCAGGGAGACGCCGAGGTCATCGTGATGGCAGCATGCGGCGAGCGTGCAAACGAGGTTGTGGAGATCTTCACAGAGTTCCCTGAACTCATCGACCCTCACACAGGACGTCACCTGATGGAGCGTACAACCATCATCTGCAACACATCGAACATGCCTGTAGCAGCCCGTGAGGCATCCGTATATACAGCGATGACAATCTGCGAGTACTATCGTGCGATGGGACTCAAGGTCCTTCTTCTCGCCGACTCAACATCACGTTGGGCACAGGCTCTCCGAGAGATGTCCAACCGTATGGAGGAACTTCCGGGAGCAGACGCATTCCCAGTTGACCTCTCTGCAATCATCTCGGCATTCTATGCACGTGCAGGAATGGTGGTGCTGAACAACGGTCAGACAGGTTCTGTAACCTTCATCGGAACAGTATCCCCTGCCGGCGGTAACCTCAAGGAGCCGGTTACAGAATCGACAAAGAAGGCTGCAAGATGCTTCTACGCACTTGAACAGAACCGTGCAGACCAGAAGCGCTACCCTGCAGTAAACCCTATCGACTCATATTCCAAGTATCTTGAATACCCTGAAATCCGCGAGCATCTTGCAGAAAAGGTAAGGCCAGGCTGGGTAGAGATGGTAGAGAAGGCGAAGAATATCATCCGTAAAGGAAAGGATGCCAACGACCAGATCAACATTCTCGGAGACGACGGAGTTCCTATGAGCTATCACGAACTGTTCTGGAAATCGGAACTCGTCGATTTCGTCATCCTTCAGCAGGACGCATTCGACCCTATCGACTCTGTGACTCCAATGGAGAGACAGCAGTACATGCTCGAGCTTGTACTCGACATCTGCAGCAAGGAGTTCAAATTCGAAGACTACGAGCAGTGCCGTAACTTCTTCAAGGAGCTCATCAACACCCTCCGTCAGATGAACTACTCAGAGTTCAAGGGAGAAAAATTCAACAACTATATTGAGAAACTCAATAACATCCTCAGCAATGGCAACTAAGGCATTTCAGAAAATCTATACACAGTTGGAGGCCATCACAAAGGCAACCGTAGCCTTGAAGGCACAGGGAATCTCCAACGACGAGCTCGCTGTCGTAAACGGCAGACTTGCTCAGGTCGTAAAGACCAAAGGAGACCTGGTGACTCTCCAGGTGTTCTCAGGAACAGAAGGAATCCCTACAGACGCTGAGGTGACATTTCTCGGCGTTCCACCGACACTCAAGGTAAGTGACGAACTTGCCGGACGTTTCTTCGACGCATACGGAAAACCGCTTGACGGGGGTCCGGAAGTGGAAGGAAGAGAAGTCCAGATCGGAGGTCCTTCAGTGAATCCATACAAGAGAAGACAGCCTTCTCAGATCATTCCTACAGGTATTGCAGGCATCGACCTCAACAACACCCTCGTGTCGGGACAGAAGATTCCTTTCTTCGCTGACCCTGACCAGCCATACAACAATGTGATGGCTCAGGTGGCACTCCGCGCAGACGTTGACAAGATCATTCTCGGAGGTATGGGTCTTACAAACGACGACTACCTGTACTTCAAGCATGAGTTTGAGGCGGCAGGAGCACTCGAGAAGATCATCTCGTTCGTGAACACGACCGAGCAGCCTCCTGTAGAGCGTCTTCTCATCCCTGACATGGCACTTACAGCAGCCGAGTATTTCGCAGTGGAGAAGAACGAGAAGGTCCTCGTACTCCTCACAGACATGACACTCTACGCCGATGCGCTCTCAATCGTATCGAACCGTATGGACCAGATTCCATCAAAGGACTCTATGCCAGGTTCTCTTTACTCAGACCTTGCAAAGATCTACGAGAAAGCCGTACAGCTTCCGGAAGGAGGTTCGATCACCATCATCGCTGTGACAACACTCAACGACGGAGACATCACCCATGCTATTCCGGACAACACAGGATATATCACTGAGGGACAGCTCTTCCTCCGCGCGGATCCTGACTCAGGAAAGGTGATCATCGACCCGTTCCGCTCGCTTTCACGTCTGAAACAGCTCGTCCAGGGTAAGCAGACAAGAAAAGACCACAGCCAGGTCATGAACGCATCTGTACGACTTTATGCAGATGCCCAGAATGCAAAGACCAAACTCGAGAACGGTTTCGACCTCAGCGACTACGACCTCAGATGTCTTGACTACGCCAAGGCTTATGCTACAAGAATCCTCGCAATTGACGTAAACATCAATCTCGAAGAGATGCTTGACACTGCATGGGAGCTCTTCAGAACATATTTTACAAAGGCAGAGACAGGCATCAAGCAGGAATTCATTGACCTTTATTGGAAAGAGTAGCTATGGCAATTAAGTTTCAATATAATAAGACATCTCTGAACAACTTGAACAAGCAGCTCAAGATGAGAAGGAATGCCCTCCCTACCTTGAAGAACAAGGAGTCGGCACTCCGTCTTGAAGTCCGCAAGGCCAAGGAGTATTCAGAGAAACTTATTGAGGATCTTGACGCCGCCCTGAAGAAATACGACTATCTCGCTGCACTTTGGAATGAGTTTGAGCCAGGCCTCATATCCATCACGGACGTAGATCTCGTGACCGTGAAGGTGGCCGGAGTAAAGACTCCTGACATTAAAGAGATTCATTATCAGATAAATGACTTCAATGCTTTTGAAAAGCCAGCATGGTATGCAGATGGAGTCAGCATCCTTAAGGAACTCTCAAGACTTGGCATAGAGTCGGAAGTGTATATGGAGAAGGCCCGTATTCTTGACTTCCAGAGAAAGAAGACCACTCAGAAGGTAAACCTTTATGAAAAGGTACAGATTCCTGGATACCAGGAGGCCATAAGGAAGATCAAACGATATATGGAAGACGAGGAGAATCTCTCTAAGGCTGCTTCCAAAATCGTCAAGAGCAGACACGAAATCGAAGAGGAGGAACAGAACAATGGTTGATAAAATGATGAAATACTCCTTCATTCTCCTAAGTGGGGAGACTGAAGGCTTTCTGGAGAAGATCCAGGAACTCGGAGTCGTTGACGTGACCCGTTCTGCAAAACCAGTCGATGAACATTCAGCATCTGTACTTGACGACATATCTGCAGCCAGACGTCTGATCGGCAAGCTTGAAGGACTAAGTTTTGAAAAAGAAGCGGACTTTGATGCAGTCAAGGCAGCATCTTCAAGTGCAGGTCTCTCTGAAAATCTCATTCACGGAGGAGAGGCTGAACTTGTAAGACTTTCGGAACTTCAGGCAGACTACGCATCAGCAGAAAAAGAGGTTGCTCTCAGACGCCCTTGGGGAGACTTCGACAAGACACGCATGGAAGAGATTGAAACCTTGGGATTCAAGGTCAGATTCTATGTGACGAACAAGAAGTCATTTGACCCTCAATGGACAGAGCTCTACCCGTTGGAGATCATAAATGAGGACAAGTCTCAGGTGTGGTTCGTGACAGTCAGTCCAAAAGATGAAGACTACTCGTTCCCGATAGATGCAGTTGCAGCTCCTTCCGCTCCATGGAAAGAAGCTCAGTCTGAATCTGACAGACTCGCCAATGAAATCATAAAGACCAAGGGAGCGATTCTGAGATATCAGGAGATGATTCCTCAGATGAAGAGGAACAACGAAGAATCACTCGCAGACCTTGACCTTTACCTTGCGAATGCAGGTTCTGAATCAGCAGCAGACAATTACCTCAGCATAGTAGAAGGCTTTGCGCCGGCCGAACATGATGCAGAACTCAGCAAGGAGTTCGACAACATGGGCGTGCTATATGTAAAGGAAGAAGCAGTCGAGGAAGACAATCCTCCTATCAAGCTGAAGAACAACAGATTTGCCAAGCTGTTCGAAGTACTGACAGGAATGTATGGAATGCCGGGATATAAGGAATTCGACCCTACGCCGATCCTTGCCCCATTCTATCTTCTCTTCTTCGCCATGTGTATGGGAGATGCTGGATACGGACTTATCCTGATATTGTTCGGACTCGGCGTGTGCAAGAAGCTGATCAACATCGACATGTTCAAGAACATCGGTCCTCTCATCACCGTACTGGGTGCAGGAACCCTGGTCGTGGGACTTGTTCTTGGAACAGCCTTCGGAATCAGCCTTGCTGATGCTGCATGGTATCCGGAAGCACTCAAGAAGATAATGATTGTAGGCGACATCGCAGGCTTCCCTGCCCAGATGGTACTTGCACTCGGAATCGGAGTCTTCCATATCTGCCTTGCAATGACAATCAAGGCCATCGGATACACCAAAAGATTCGGATTCAAGCAGAACATCAGCACATGGGGATGGCTCATCCTTATCCTTGGAGGCATAGTCCTCGCAGGAGTAGGTTTGCTTGGCATCCTTGATTCTGCAATAATCAAAATTGCAGTGACAGTGCTGGGAATCGTATCCGGACTTGCCATATTTGTATTCAACACTCCGGGACGCAATCCACTTGCAAACATCGGATCTGGTCTCTGGGACACATACAATATGGTGACAGGTATCCTTGGAGACGTACTCAGCTACATACGACTTTACGCTTTGGGACTTGCAGGAGGAATGCTTGGACAGGCATTCAACATCCTCGGCGGAATGCTTATAGCCAACGGATTCAATGCTGTCAACTGGCTGCCGTTCCTGCTCATCGTACTGTTCGGACACACTCTCAATCTTGCCATGTCAAGCCTGGGAGCCTTCGTACACCCGCTTCGTCTGACATTCGTGGAATACTTCAAGAATGCAGGATATGAAGGAAAGGGTAAAGAATATGCACCACTCAAGAAAAACTGAATTAAACAATAATTAAACAACAAAATCATTATGAACGAAATTCTTGCTTATCTCGGATGGGGCCTCATGCTTGGTCTCGCCGGAATTGGAAGTAGCTATGGAACAACTATCGCTGCAAATGCTGCAGAAGGTGCTCTCAAGAAGAATCCGGAGAAGGGTTCAAGCTACATGATTCTCTCAGCCATGCCTGCAACTCAGGGTCTCTATGGCTTTGTAGCATTCCTTATGTGGCTTCTCCAGGGTACAGAGTGGATTGTAGCTCATGCACAGATCTGCTTCGGAGTGGGTCTCTCTGTAGGTCTCGCCTGCCTCTTCTCTGCTATCCGTCAGGGTCAGGTATGTGCAAACGGTATCGTAGGAATCTCTCAGGGACATGATGTTCAGACCAACACCATGATCTACGCAGCATTCCCAGAGTTCTACGCAATCCTTGCACTCGTAGGCGCCCTTATGCCAGTATTCCTTCTCTAACAGCAGGGATATTACAGACAAATCAAGGCTGACACTGGTCCTATGACTGCTGTCAGCCTTAACTTTGAAAAAAAATGAATCGGTAGTGGAGCTCCATTATCTATATATCATACTTCTTGCAGCAGGAGCCAGCTTCGTACAAAGGACGATTGGATTCGGATTCGGCATATTCATCATGACCGCACTCCCCTTCCTCATGCCTTCGTATGGCGAAGCCGTCACTCTGTCCGGCCTCCTTTCCCTTACATCAGCAACTGTAGTGATGTTCAGGTATCTGAGGTTCGTGAACTGGAAACGTCTATGGCCCATTGTTGCTGCATTCGTCGTATTCTCCACTACAGCCATCTGCCTGCTTGACAAAATCGAAGGCCGTGCCATGAGAATCGTACTTGGCATCGTACTGATTCTGATAAGCCTTTATTTCAGTTTCTTCAAGAAGAAGATTCAGAAAATAATACGCCCCACAAAAGGATGGCAACTGGGTACAGGGTCAGCCAGCGGCATCATGGGAGGACTCTTCGGCATGCATGGTCCACCGGTCGTATTATATCTTACGGTATCGGAGCCTGACAAAGACCACTATATGGGAATGATACAGACGTATGCGGTCATCACCAACATCACCATGGTGATCGTACGAGCATATTCCGGATATGTCACCCCGTCAGTAGGAACATCTTATCTGTATGGTTTAATCGGACTGGCAGCAGGTATCATATCCGGAAACTGGGCATATAGGCGCATACCTAACAGACTGTTCACCTATCTGGTTTATTCATACATCGGTATCAGCGGCTTGATTATTTTCCTTACCGCATAGAAAATGTGTATCTTTGTCCTCATATGAATCAATTCCTACCCCACAACATAGACGAAGACAGCACATACGAGAGCGGTCTTTTCGGTCATGTAAAAGCCGGATTCCCCTCTCCGGCAGAAGACATTCATGAGAAGCTTGACCTTATCAGACTTCTTGTCAGACATAGAGCATCGACA